>OBVN01000068.1_pt1 | contig 73892 bp, 84 predicted proteins | sample 1476171 | NCBI WGS metagenome assembly OBVN01 (sample SAMEA2580014, study PRJEB22360) | human gut metagenome | biome: human gut; feature: human-associated habitat; material: faeces | place: Denmark | collected 2008/2010
TACTGGTTTATCATTAACCCTTTTTATTTATAGTAATAAATAATATATATTCTTTAGCCAGCCTCCCCAACTAAGTATGAATACATTGAAAAGTTAATCACTCTAAATAGTTTTCTAACCTCATTTTATGTTCTGGTTTTAAGCTCATATTATCTCGTGCAGTGACTAACTTAACAAATAATTCTTCTATAACCTCCTTATCCTCTTTACTAAATTGACTATAATGATCTATAGCTATAATTTTATCTTTCAATTGTTTATCATGATTTCGTTCTTTGATTAATTCATTAATACTAAACTCTTTTGATTTACTAGAAACCATTTCATTAATAAAATTATAATTTAATAAGTTATTAGAATAGTACTTCCATACTATACCAGTTTCTAAATCTATCTTAGTAATGCTTCCAAAATCAACATTATAGAATATATTATTAGAAATTTTATACGTATCAATTTTCGATAATTTAGATCCTGTAGCTAAATTATAAATTCCACGGGTTTCGTAAGAAAAAAAGAATGGAAATCTAATGATACTTCCCTCCTCTATAGGAATTCTTTGCCTAAAATCAGCATAAAATTTGCTTTTCCAAACTTCCTGTTCCGAATCAGAAAAACGACTAAATTCTGGATATACATTAGTAATGTCATTTATTCTGATTTCATTAGATGGCTCTTTATGTAATATAAATACATGTTCGTTATTTAATTCATTATATACACCAATACCATTTGTAGTTATATAATATATTTTCCCTCGTACTTCATCAAAACCAAGAACATTAGAAACAATTATATTAGTTGGCTCTTTGTAATATATTATACCTCCCCTCAGATCCAAATAGTGGATAAATGGGTGCATAAAGTTTGTAGCAAAGAAAAGCCAACCGCCAAAAATAATACCTACTACTATTAAACAAGAAAGAAGTATTCTCTCAAGCCATTTTTTTGAGTTTTTTCCTATCCGCATGGAAGCTCATCAAATCAATTTCATCAACAAACTTAAAATCATTTATCCCCATAAGTTAGTTCTAAAGATACCTCACCATTAAAGGTTAATGTATATACTAAACCAGAGAATGGGTTTTGATTATAGAATTTAAAAGTCTCAATCATCGCTAAAATTTCATTTTTTAAATCATACATAACTTCCGAAATAATAGCCGGCTCTTCATCATTATTTTCTACATACTTTGTAATATATGAATCATCCTCAGTTTTATAAACCCAAAGCTCTACAAAGGGATTATTAACATTCATATCAAAGTGTAATTTAGCACGATGCCAATTTAGAGGCGTTAACTTGTATATACTTTTGGCCACTTTATTATAATGTTTTTCAAGTTCCGATTCTAAGCTTTTATGCTTTAACTTAAACGCCTTATCAATGGCAGTATAATTTTTTGCTAATACACTAGACTCCATATCTTCCAATAATAAAATACCTCGTGGACCTTTTAGCATTTCTTTATATACATCGGGCTCAAATTCATCTTCTCTAGCTAGAACACCAAAATTCTGATATTCCCACTTATATCTATTTTGAAGCCAACAATCGTCAGTTACAGGATCATTATGAAATTCACAATGGGGCTCATAATCATCGCGTGAAATATACATTGTTCCCCACGTCCATTGTTCTGTAGAAGCTTCATGAAGTAAACGTACATACGTCAAAATCTCACTAGTCCCAGCTTTTATAGATTTTACTTTTTCATCATTACAATTATATAGCAAATCACCATCAGTAATAATAGAACCGGAAGGGGTCTTAACATTGTAACAGGCTGAACTCATGCCTGATTCTGTACATTCAAAAAACAAATAACACTTATACCAATGTATTGGCATACAATCAATAAGTAAATCTCTTATTTTATTAATATATGTATTCATAGTAGTTCCTATTAATCTTCACTTTTCCAATTAAATCTATTTAAATCTTTATGAAATTAAATACAAACATACATGTTAATAAAAATAGCATTGGCAATGTAGAATAAAAATCTTTTTTAGCTTTTTTATTGAGCATTACTTTCACGTCAGGTGATAAACTACAATCCAATTCAATAGCAGGAACTCTTAACCACATTTCTAATAAAAACAGAATTACAGATGTCAATTCTATTAAAAACCGTACTAGTCTAGAATATCCTGCAAAAATAATATATAAAAAAATTATCACACCTAAAAACAACTCTGTAATTAACAAAGATTTTGAGCGTTTAATTTTAATATGCTGTAATGTGAAGTATGGATTTTTAATGAAATACAGACAAAATAAAAATGCTAAAAATCCTGCAAATACTACTATCATAACTTTCTCCTATAAGACTAGTAAATATTTATTCCACTTCTATATTCAATTATATGTTAAACTAGCGTATACCACCAACGAATATTTTGTTATGTTGCGGCAAAAAAAGTACCATCTATCAAGGGACGACTTATGTGTCGTTTAGCTCCCCAAATAGATGGTACTTTTTATAATTAAGTTAATTAAATTGTTCAAATAAACATGTCTCACTCAATCTACAATGTTAGTATATTAAACTACTTTATATTTCGTCGTGCCGCTAAGCTACCAGCGCTGCTAGCTAGGCCCGCTCGATTGATATGTGGGTTCCCATGTTTGTACGTCTTTGGCTTGCTACCTTTATCTTCTACTTTTGATTTCTCAAATTTAGTAAATAAATTATCTAGCTCACGCAAGAGCGCACGTTTTTGTGAGTCTTTTAACTCAAATACTTCCCCTTTATAGGCGATGTATTTGTTTTTAAGTACAGGACTGAGATCATAGATAGGCTCGTGTTGTTCTCCATTTACATCCAACAGCTCATCCAAGGTCAATCCATAATAGCGAGACAGGGCACAGAGTGTATCTAAATCTGGTTCGCGATACCCTGTTTCGTAATTTGAAAGTGCCGCATTACTGATACCTACGGCCTTTGCTACTTCGATTTGGCTTTTGCCCATGCGCACGCGAGCACGCTTTAAGTTCTTGTAAAACTGCATGTTCATCACCTGTATCGATACATAAACAACTACAAACTATATACTTTTATAATAATGTATCACTGATTTTTTTGAAAGCTTCATCAGCAACGGCTAATGTGCGTTCTACTTCACTGCTCTTATGACAGATAGATACGAAATTACTTTCATAAGGGCTTGGCGCATAGTAAATACCATGGCTCAAGTTATGGTGGAAGAACATTTTGAATTGTTCTTCGTTGCAAGCTGCTGCATCATCAAAGTTCTTAACTGGTTTATCAGTGAAGAAGATGGTGAACATAGAGCCTACACGCTGTACTACAACAGGCACATTGTATTGTGCCGCCAATCTTTCAAAGCCTTCGCAAAGGGCAATCGTCGTATCTTCTACTTGTTTAAATACCGTTGGATCACGTTGCAAAATAGATAGTGTGGCAAGACCAGAGGTAACGGCAATAGGGTTACCGCTCAATGTACCGGCTTGGTAGATAGGACCAGCTGGTGCAATTTGGTTCATAATCTCGCGAGAGCCACCAAACACGGCAAGTGGCATGCCACCGCCAACGATTTTACCAAGGCATGTAAGGTCTGGTTTGATATTGTAACGTTTTTGAGCACCGCCACTACTAGCGCGGAAGCCACACATAACTTCGTCAAAAATCAGTACAGTACCGTGAGCCTTAGTTACTTCGCGCAAGGTTTCGAGGAAACCATGTACTGGCGGTACGCAACCCATGTTGCCAGCTACAGGTTCAACTATGATTGCCGCAATAGTATCACCCATATCGTCGAATAATTTACGAACCGCTTCAGAATCATTGTACGGCAATGTTATGGTATTCTCTGCTACGCCTTGAGGAACGCCAGGGCTATCCGGCACGCCAAAGGTAGCAAGGCCAGAGCCAGCTTTTACCAAAAGCGCATCACTATGACCATGGTAACAGCCCACAAATTTCACGATACGATCGCGACCAGTATAGCCACGAGCAACGCGCAAGGCACTCATGGTAGCCTCTGTACCAGAGTTTACGAGGCGGATTACCTCCATAGACGGCATGAAGGCTTGTATCTTTTTAGCCAATTCTGTTTCTAGTAGTGTAGGCGCACCGTAACTAGTACCGCGAGGAATAGCCTCTTGCAGGCTCGCGATGACTTCAGGGTTCGCATGGCCCAAAATCATAGGGCCCCAGCTCAACACATAGTCGATGTATTCGTTGTTATCGATATCATAAATGCGGCTGCCACTGGCACTGCTGATAAATGGAGGGTTAGATCCTACGCTGCGATAGGAGCGAACCGGACTGTTTACGCCGCCCGGCATATAACGTTTAGCCTCTTCAAAGGCCTTTTCAGATTTACCGAGTTGGAACATAGTTCCTCCTTATTGTTGTAACCATTTAGCAATATCTAAGGCATGGTACGTAATGATGATTTTAGCACCAGCACGCTTCATGGAAAGCATTGTTTCCATAACGAGGCGTTCTTCATCGATGAGACCAGCCGCAGCAGCAGATTTAACCATCGCATATTCACCGGATACATTGTATACTGCAACTGGCAATTCATAGCGGTCACGCGTTTCGCGAACGATGTCCAAGTAGGACAAGGCCGGTTTAATCATGATAATATCTGCACCTTCAGCGATGTCGAGTTCGATTTCTCTGAAAGCTTCCAAGCGATTAGCCGGGTCCATTTGATAAGATTTGCGGTCACCAAATTTTGGCGCAGAATTAACAGCTCCGCGGAACGGACCATAGTAAGCAGATGCATATTTTGCTGCATAACTCATGATGGATACATTGGTATAACCTGCCGCATCAAGGGCTTCACGGATGGCACCTACGCGACCGTCCATCATATCGGATGGAGCCACCATATGTGCACCAGCTTCTGCTTGGCTTACCGCAACTTTACAAAGCAATGGTAATGTTTCGTCGTTCAAGATTTCATGGTCATCGATCATACCACAGTGACCGGTAGAGGTATATTGGCACAAGCATACGTCAGAAATAACCAAAAGATTTGGTACGGCTTCGCGGATGGCTTTAATGGCTTGTTGTACTGGTTGGGACATATCCCAAGCAGAGGAACCTTGCTCATCTTTATATGTAGGAATACCAAAGATTTCTACACCACGCACACCAAGATCATAAGTCTCTTGAGCTACTTTCACAGCCTCGTCAACAGACAAGTGATATTGACCTGGCAATGTGTCGATTTCTTTTTTAATACCTTCACCAGGCACGATAAATAATGGATAAATCAAATCAGTTACGTCGAGTGTCGTTTCGCGTACCAAATCACGCATTTCTGGATTGATACGCAAGCGGCGAGGACGGTATGTTAAATCGTACATGTAATCCTCCTAAATGTCCTTTACAATAGCATTTACTAAGCCATCTGTTGTATATACATCGCTGATGACAGCAGGTTTAAGACCTGCACTCATAGCCGTAGCAGCTGTGATAGGTCCAATGCAAGCAATCTTAGTATTGCCTAATAGTTTCAATGCATCATCGCCCAATAATTGGATTGTATTTGTTACAGTAGAAGAACTTGTAAAGGTAATATAATCTACTGTGCCTTCTGTTAACGCTGTTACTAATGTTTCTTGTTGAGATGTATCTTGTGTCGTTTCATACAAACGCAAAATATCTACATCCATATTACGATGACGCAAGCAGCGTGGAATTACATCCCGTGCTACCTTTGGTTGAATCAACAGTACAGAATCCCCTGCATTGAGTTCTTCTTCAAGAGCCTCTACAGCAGATTCAGCCTTGTAGTCTACAGGAATGATATCCGGTACGATGCCATATTTTTGAAGTTCACGAGCTGTAGCACAGCCGATAGCCGCCACTTTAGAATTACCTAAAGCACGTGTATCTTTGCCTTCTTTATATAGAGCATCGAAGAAGTAGCGAACCCCTTCAGCAGATGTGAATACGATGCATTGGTATTGTTTTGTATTATTAATGATACGTTTATCTTCCTCAAACAATTCCAATGGAGATGTTTTGATTGCTGCTGCTTCCACTACATTTGCGCCTTGAGCCGCTAATTTTTCGCGGAATGCACTTGCTTGGGAGCGAGCGCGTGTGACCACAACAGTTTTTCCGAATAAAGGTTTATTATCAAACCATTGTAATTTTTCACGAAGGTTGACAACATCACCTACTACGATGATAGCTGGCGCTTTCAATTGAGCCTTTGCTACATCTTCAACGACATGTTCAAGGGTAGAAACTAATACCTCTTGTACTGTTTTTGTTCCCCACCGAACAAGCGCTACTGGTGTAGAGGCTGCTCGCCCATGAGCCATCAATTTTTCCGCAATGACAGGCAAGTTACCAACACCCATTACAAAGCAAAGTGTATCTACCGCCGTAGCAAGGCCTTCCCAATGGATGCCAGATACTGCTTTTGTAGGATCCTCATGACCTGTTACCACCGCAAAGGATGTGGCCATAGCGCGTTGTGTTACAGGAATCCCTGCATAGGCAGGCGCTGCGATAGGAGATGTTACACCTGGCACGAACTCAAATGGCACACCGGCTTCGCCAAGAGCCATCGCTTCTTCACCACCACGACCAAATACGAGCGGATCACCGCCTTTTAATCGTGCTACGATTTTGCCTTCTTTACCTTTTTGGACTAATAGCTCATTGATTTCCCATTGATGCATTGTGTGATCTTTACATTGCTTACCAGCGTAAATCAGTTCAGCATCTGGACGTGCCCATTCTAACAGATGGGCATCCGCTAAATAGTCATATACAATTACATCTGCTTTTTCGATGCATTCACGGCCTTTTACAGTGATGAGTTTAACATCGCCAGGGCCCGCACCAATTAGATATACCATACCTGTCATTTTATGATTCCTTCCTCTATGAGAGCATCCACAATACGTTTGCCCCCTTCTTCATATAAGGCTTTTGCAAGATTTTTACCAAGGATCTCGCCCTTTTTAGCGGGACCAGAGATTTCCCCTTCGTACACAGTTTTTCCATCGAGGGATGCAATCATAGCCTTTAAAGTCAATTGACCTTTATTGATGGTGCCATGTACGCCCATTGGCACTTGACAACCACCATTTAATTGACGCAAGAAACTGCGCTCCCCTTCAACGGCATAACGCGTTGCTTCATCGTTGATAGGATCCAACATGTCAAGCATTTCCGTATCGTCGGCACGACACTCAATAGCGAGTGCCCCTTGTCCAACGGCAGGAATCATTTCGTCGGCCTTGAAGACTTGTGTAATTTGGTCTTCTAACCCCAATCGCTTAAGGCCTGCTTGAGCCAAGATAACACCGTCTAGCTTTTCCGTTTCAATTTTGCTCAAACGAGTCTGCACATTACCGCGAATCACCTCTACCTTTAGGTCAGGTCGGACATGTAATAGCTGTGCTTGCCGGCGTAAACTACTAGTGCCAACGCGAGCGCCTTGTGGCAATTTGTCTAGTGTTTTATACACGGGACTCACTAGTGCATCATACGGCACTTCACGAGCGGAGATGGCACCAAGAGTAAGGCCTTCTGGCAACTCTGTAGGCATATCCTTTAAGCTATGTACGGCGATGTCGATGTCGCCTGCATGCATAGCCTCTTCTAATTCAGCAGTAAATAAACCTTTACCACCAACTTGAGCCAGTGGTTTCTCTAAAATACGGTCACCCTTTGTATTAAAGTGAACTAGCTCTACCGTAATATTGGGGTACAGACGTTGTAATTCTGCACTAATATGTTCAGCCTGCCATAGGGCAAGGGCACTTTTTCGTGTGCCGATTCGAATATGATCTCTCATGGCATTAGCCTTCTTTCTCAAGATTAAACATATCTTTGAATAAGTCCCAGTACAAGCCTTCTTCCTCTGTACCAGCAATTTCGTTGAAGTGAATCATCGGTTCACGCAACATTTTGCGAATGATCATGCGACTCATCGAGTCCATAACACGGCGCTCTTTATCGGAAATATCTGGCAATTTAGCTAATGCGCGATGTAATTCACGACGGCGAATACGCTCCGCTTTTTCTGTAAGCAATGCCATCATCGGACGCACTGTTAAATAGCTCAACTTATCCAATAACTCTTCAATAGCATCATGAATAATAGGCTCCGCACGACGAGCTTCTTCTTCGCGCTGCGCCTTATTTTCTTCTACTACACTTTCAAGAGAGTCAATATTAAATAGGTAAATACCGTCCAAATCTGCCACAGCAGGGTCGATATCACGAGGTACCGCTATATCGATCATAACGATTGGTTCACCCTTGCGAAGAGTCGTAATTTTCTTCGCTTCTTTTTCAGTAATAATATAATGCGGTGCCCCTGTAGATGTGATAAGAATATCCGCATCTTTAGCATACTCTACAAAGTTATCGAGCTTAACAGCTTTACCATTAAAGCGTTCCGCTAACATTTCAGCCTTAGCAAAGGTTCTATTAGATACGAAAATCGTTTTTACACCCTTCGCTTGTAAATGAGTAGCTGTCAATTCACTCATCGTACCAGCACCCAAAATAAGTACTGTAGCTTCGGATAATGGCTTATCTAAACTGTCCTCCGCAAGATTGACCGCCGTGTAACTAACAGATACAGGCGTATTCGCAATGCCCGTATTGGTACGCACCTTTTTACCAACGCTAATAGCCCGTTGGAATAAAATATTAAATATTGTGCCCGTACAGCCTGCGCTATAAGCCTGAATATAAGCCCCTTTTAATTGGCTCAAGATTTGGCCTTCCCCTAACACAAGGGAATCAAGACTAGCAGAAACGCGGAATAGATGCTCAATACAATCTCGTTCTTCGTAGAAGAAGAATGCATCTGCATCGATATGATCTGCTCCTTTTAAATCTTTTAACACTGCCAACATGTAATCCTTCGGGAATTCTACACCTTCTAAAGCAGCATAAATTTCCGTTCTATTACAGGTGGATAATATAACGCATTCTGAGATACAGTCAAATTCATAGAGGCGATTTAGTGCGGCAACTACCTCGTCTTTATCAAACGAGAAACGTTCACGCACCTCTACAGCGGCACTTCTATGATTTAGACCTAATACCACTAATTGCATAGTTTAGTTTCTCCTCTATAATCATCCACTCTCCCTTGAGAATGGCTTCAAATGTTTCTACCGTCAGATTGTCTCGCCAAAATTTCTGTCGAGCCTCTGGAGTAGGAAGTAGTAACTTTACTTCTTCTCTAAATATTTTAAGTCTAGGCATAGCCTTTTGCAACTGACCATAACGATTCATCATATCTTGTCGTACGAGACGATTGATACGAGGTCCTACATTATTGGCACTAATAGCAATATGAAGATCGCCAAGTTCAAGGGATGACGGCACAGTAAAGCTACACGCGCTCGGATCATCACTGCGGTTGGTCCACACGCGATGTTTTTTTCCTAGCTCATACAAGGTATCGTTTAGTTCATGATTATCTGTGCAGATAAACAGCAAACTACTCGAAATAATATGCTCTTCGTCGTCCATTGTGAAAGCCCGATCACACCAAGTGATGCGATTTTCCTTTGCCCATTGGCTAATCGTATCCGTCACAGTTGGAGCAATAACGACAATTTGGCAAGGCTCCTCAATAAAAAGCTGCATCCGTCGTTCCGCTACTTCTCCGCCGCCTACGAATAGGATTATATCTTCAGTTGTAGGTTGAAATGTTATGGATACCATGGCTGTCCTACTATATACAAAAAAATCGGCTTGATGGTCAAGCCGATTTTCAACTGCCTACATAAATCGTTTCAGATATACGCCGATACGCCCTTTACGAGAGGTACCTGTAATAGCTTCTACCTTCATTCGGCCACGACCACGCATGGAAATGACATCCCCTTCTTTAACCTCTTGGGATGCCCCCTTAGCTGGTTGCCAGTTTACTTGTAATAAGCCCGCATTGATAGCACTCACCAATTTAGTGCGAGATACACTAAAGCCAGAGCTTGCTACCGCATCTAAGCGCAAGGAAGCGACTGTAGTGCGGACTTCTTTAATTTTTTCTTCTTTTGGTGCAATATCTGATAACTCAATAGCCTCTACAGATACAGAAACCATAGCAATTTTCGTAAAGTTTTGAATTACGAAATCAGCCACGCTTTCATCCACCATAATCTGAGCGCCCCCTTGCTGGACGATAACGTCCCCAAATTTGGAGCGATCAATGCCAAGGCCCATCAAAGAGCCCAGCACATCGCGGTGAGTGAGCAATCGGAACCGAGGGTCCCAATTCACCTTAAGAGCGCGAATACCCATATCCACAGTACCGTTAAAATCGCTGTCTACAAAAGCGATACGAATACGTTCCGCCCCTTCATAGCCACCGTCAGTTTTAACTGTTAACTGTGGGTAATTAGCCTTGATAGCATCTGCAATAACAAGGCCTGCAGGACTCGTAAAATCCGCCACACGATATGGGCGACCTTTAACAACCTGCTCAGCCAAGTCAAGCATGCGACGAGCTTCCTCACCGCTGCCGCTGGCTTCAAAATATCGAATTAATTTACTAGTATCTGCCAAAATTATTTCCCCAATTCATTCGACCGAGCAAGACATGCTACTACGCCATCTTGGAGAGCACTGCGAAGTCCACCTTTTTCCATGGCACCAATACCCGCAATGGTGGTGCCACCAGGGCTTGTCACTTGATCTCGTAGTACCGCTGGATGATTGCCACTTTCAAGAGCCATCTTGCCAGCACCGTACATCGTTTGAGCCGCCGCCTTTAGGGCCAACTGACGTGGCAAACCAATGCGAACACCCGCATCAGCCAATGCATCGAGGATGACAAACATATAGCCAGGGCCCGCACCAGATAGTGCGCCCAAGCAATCTAAATCGGCTTCGCTCACCACTGCTACCTCGCCTACAGCCTCAAATAAGGCTTGTACAGCACGACCTAGGTCAGTATTCACATCATCCCCGGCAAGTGCCGTCATGCCCGCACCGATAGAAGCCGGTGTATTTGGCATAGCTCTAAACCAGTTAGCTTGTGGAATCGCCGCATCAAGAGTATCTAATGTGACACCTGCAGCAACAGAAATCATAACAGTCCCATAAGGTACTTCTTTTAAAGTCTCTAACACAGATGGTAACACTTGTGGTTTCACAGCCAATAGAATAGTGTTGTACTCGTTTACATTAGGCAATGTAGTAAAACCTACTACACCAAGCTCCTCTGCAAGAGCCTTACATTGTTCTTCGCGACGCACTAGAATGTGTGTATCACAGGCTTTCAACACACCATGCTGTAATGCACCGCGCAATAGAGCGCCCCCCATTGAGCCAACGCCTATACATAGGGTTTTACCTAACATAGTTATCACCACCATTTATAGAGAGATTATTTGTTTTCCCAAGAATATTCGTTTTGCTCAGTTGTGTTGCTTTCATTGTCATTATAATCAATGGAAATATTTACAGGTACACACATGAAAATGTCTTTACCTACTTTTTCCAATTTGCCATCCAATGCATAGGTCGCACCAGATACGAAATCTACAATACGAGCTGCTTCATGAGGGTCTGTATTTTCAAAATTAATCAATACAGGACGCATGTCGCGCAATTGATGTGTAATATTTTCAGAATCTTCAAATACTTTTGGTTCAATTACAACTACTTTCATAGCTGTTGGACGTTGTGTCATCGTAGATTGGCCTCCTACCTTGCGTGGATGAAATTCAGATGCGCCGGACACGGGAGCCGCTGTTGCTACTGAGGTAGGTTCAGCTTCGTATTCCTCTTCATCTTCGTATTCGTAATCATCATATTCATAGTCATCATCAGTTCTGCCTAAGAATAAGTTTTTTGCTTTGTCTAAATAATCTCCCAATGCCATTTGGATTTCCTCCTAATACAATTAACGCTTCCGATTATCAGGTAACCCGAACCTTAATAATATACACGTTCCCCAAAAATTGCTGTGCCTACACGAACGATGTTAGCCCCTTCTTCCAAAGCGACCTCAAAGTCATGAGTCATCCCCATAGATAAATATTGAATCTGCCCTTCTTCAAAGTAGCGTTTCATATCCTCAAACAAGGCATTCGCTACGCGAAAGATTGGACGAGCTTCCTGTGGATCATCGAAAAATGGCGCCATACACATCAAGCCCCTTACGCGTACATGAGGCAATGTTTTTGCATAATCTCGTATTTCTGGAAACTCTTCGACGGTCATTCCCGTTTTAGAAGCTTCGCGGGCCACATTGACTTGCAGTAATACATCTTGTATTTTATCGTGCTTTGCAGCAACCTTTTCGATTTCATCTAATAATTTACAGCTATCCACAGAATGAATTAAATCAAACATAGGAACCGCTTGGCGCACCTTATTGACCTGTAAATGACCAATCAAATGCCATGTTAATTGTGGCCCCTTATAGGTTAGCTGTTTTTCTTTGGCCTCTTGTACTCGATTTTCTCCTACATGAGTGACACCGAGCCGTGCGACCTCTTCCACAGCCGACACAGGGTGGTTCTTTGTAACCGCCACTAATAATGCTGTATCTACGCGACCAACACGCGCCATAGCATCGGCCATGCGCTGCTGTATAGCGTGTAGGGATTCTTCAATCACGTGAATGCCCCCTTCAATCTATATATCATAATCATCAAATATATTTGTATAGACTATTCTATTATATAGTATTTAGGGTCAAATGTACATGATTTAGGGCTTATTCCCTCCACAAATCAAAGCATGTATATACTTAAAATATCATACTTTATTATGATTCCTGTGAAAGTCAAATTTTATCGGTCTTGTAACATCGCAAATAAGGCCATCCGACCTGTTAGGCCTGCCTCTCGACGATAAGAATAACAGTCTATTTCACTTACACTATCGGTACCACCAATTGTGATGTTCTCTGGAGGAACGCCATTTACAAGGAGATCCTCACCAATAAAGTTCCATAAATTGATATAAGCCTTGTCTAATTTATCACCAGGATAATTGACAACATCAGATGAATCTCTGTCTGTCATATCTCTCCAGGCTAATTCAAAGCGTTTACCTAGTTCTATATCTACTTCAAAGGACTCTGGTCCAATACTAGGCCCAAGATATATATAGCAATCTTTGAACTCGGTCCCATAAGCCTCTTTCATGGCCTCAATAGTAAGTACTGGTAAGCGGCCAATGGCACCACGCCAACCTGCATGTGCCGTTGCAATCGCATGATGTTTGGCATCGTAAATGCCTACGCCAACGCAATCTGCAGTGAACAGAAATAATGGCACATGAGGTAGATTTGTAAATACCGCATCACAATCATCGATGGCCGTATCTTCTGCAAAAGCACCGGCCCCAATAAGGTCTTCTGTGATTTCTACAGCCTTTAAACCATGGACTTGATTGCCACAAGAAATACGGTTTGGTTCAACACCTAAATATTTCGCAACAATAGCTCGATTTTCTCGTACACTCTGAGCTTCATCGCCTACATGAAAAGCTAGATTTAATGATTCATAAGGGGCTTTAGATACGCCACCATGACGATAGGTATCGCCCATAACAATAGGAAATCGCTCACTCCAGCTTGGCGTCTCATAAGACCATATACCATGAGGACCTTTCACATCTATACGTTTTACAGATTGATTCATCTATTACTCCTATTTACATACACCACAGCGTTTACAACCTACTGCACATGGAGGTGTATATGCTTCATCAAGGGATCTTTGCCATTCCATTTCAAGATAGCCCTCCTGCATCCCCATGTCTAAATGGCTCCATGGCAAGAATTCATCAAAACTGCGTTCACGATAATTCATATTATCCATATCCAGGCCAGCAGCCTTCATTTCGGACTTAAAAGATTTACTGCCCCGATCGGCTGCACACGCTGCAATAACAGCGCCTAAGCGGCGATCCCCACGAGCAAGAACGCCTTGAATATACGCCTCTTTAGGCGATTCTACGAGAACCTCAATGCGGCGATTCTTTTGCAATGCTTTCTTTATATATTGTAGCTTTTTCTCCACCGCTTTTTGATTATCCATGGCCATCCATTGGAACGGTGTAAAAGGTTTAGGAATAAATGGATTAATACTGAGCGTTAAACGACCTTTACAGCCTACTTTTTCCATATGAGCCTGTGTTCTCTCCGCAAGGCCTACAATAGCCTCAATGTCTTCATCGGTTTCCGTTGGCAGCCCAATCATAATATATAAGCGCATATGCTGAATACCTGACTTTGCAGATAAGGTGGCTGCATTTTGTAAATGCTCTTCACTGATACCCTTGTTAATGACCCGACGTAAACGTTCACTGCCCGTTTCTGGCGCAATGGTAATCGTCTTTTGTCCACTGTCCGCCAATCCATCCACCACGGCTTGTGTTAACGAGTCAGCCCGCAAGGATGCACAAGAATAGCGCATATCTTTAGAGCGAATATAATTAACCAGTTCATCTACCTCAGGATAATCCGAGATAGCAGCGCCCATGAGGCCCACCTTTTTACCAAGCTTTTCTGCACGCTCTACGCCTTCTTTCAAAATGTCTAAAGGACGTACACGCGGTACGCGGAAGCAATATCCAGCCATACAGAAGCGACAGTGCCGACCACAACCACGGGCTACTTCGATGATATACATAGCACCAAATTCAGTATAGTTCGTAGCTACTACCGTTTCACCACCGCTGGTGAGCATTTCAAAGTGACGTTTAATCGTCTTAGGTACGCCCTCGACAATATCATAGCCTTTAAATTCACCATCTTCATTGTAAATCGGCACATACAAGGATGGTACGTAAACACCCGATACATCCGCTAATTGACGTAAAATAGCGTGACGATCCAAGCCTTCCATTTTTCCATCTCGAATGATATCTAGTACGCGACTAACGATACCTTCCCCTTCACCGATGATGAAAGCATCGATAAAGTCGGCAAAAGGCTCAGGGTTAAAGGTCGCACAAGGGCCCCCTGCAATAACGATAGGGTCAAATTCGGTACGGTCTTTTCCCATGATAGGTACACGGCCATGGCGCAACATCAAAGGAATATGGAAATAATCCATTTCAAAGGTGACATCAAAAGCAACTACATCAAATTGATGCATAGGCCTTTGTGTTTCAACGCTCATAAGCGGAGTCTTAGTCTTATCGTAAGCTTCTAATTCCTTTTTCTCCGGCAAGAAGATTCGTTCGCAGACGCTATCATTTCGTAAATTGATTTCCTCATAAATGATATGAAGTCCAAGATTACTCATGCCCACAAAGTATGTATTCGGATAAACGATAGCTACTTTTTGTCCTGCATGAGGATTTACTGTTACCCGACTGTCTTCATCTTTATATAATTCTTGTAATCGATCAATTAAATCTTTACGATTCACTAATTTCCTTTCTATATAAGCCCACTACGAATAGTGGGCTTAATAAAAACTAAATACTATGTATCTATTATTAAAATGTTAATAGATTTATACGTTTCATATTCCAAGCTATATATTAAGGCTTTAATTTGCTCTTAGTCTTATTTTTTATAGAGCTTACTAAATTAGGTCTCTCTCTTTTATCATAAGGATATACAACAACTTTACCATCTTTATATTCTGCAATATATATATCCTTAACAGAGTATCCTTGAGCTTGGATTTCTTGTTCAAGCCACTCTCTATCTTTTTCAATTACATCAAGGGTAAATTGATTAATTTGTCCATCATCGATAAGATCAAATCGGATATTATCTTCACCAAATTGAACCACGTTCAGCTGACCGTTTTGCTCCAATACGGCACGCTTAACATCCGTAACATATTGAACACCTGCAGCGCGAAGTTTTAATTTAAGCTCAGCCGCTTGTATACCATAACGCATACATTCTTCTGTTAGAATATGACCTTTTTCGATTACTATAACTGGATGACCATCAAGAATTGCTTTAAAAATACGAAGATTCCCTTTTAAAAACTTAAGAGTCATTACGAGGATAGTCCATAAAATAAGAACTAACATAAACTGTAAAATGCCAATTTGATCATTGTAAATAATGGCACCGATAATACCACCAAGTACGTAGTTTTGCAATTGATCTAAGGCTGAGGTTGGTGCTAAATTTCCCTTACCCATTAAATTGATTTGTAGAATAATCGCCAAGAGACCGATGGCGAGTTTTGCAAAGACCATCCCATAGACGGCCATAGCTTCTGTCATATGTGGTCCTCCTTATTGTAATGCATCCTCTTTATCATGAATTCGATCTATAGGACTTACCTTATAAACACGTGTAATAGTATAGGTTGAAAATTCTGGATTAAATTGAACCTCATAGTAAGCATCACTTACTTTTAAAATCATACCATTACGAATCTTTAAGGAGTTAACCGCCAATTGGTCGCTCGGTACGGAACGATCTGAACTAAAAGAATGTAAAAATTGAGCCATACGAGAGGAGTCCTCAGAATAGGTTTTCATTCGATTATACTCTTGGTATTCAAGCCCTAAGAAGAACACTACGATTAAAGACAATATAATCATCAAGTCACGATAGCGACTAGTAAAACCATTTCGCAATACTTGTACTCCCAAAATGAGCAATGCTAATAGAACAGCTACAATTATAATAAAGCCCCAAGTTTGACCTATTACAGCCTGACTTTCAACATAGGCTAATGTGTAAAAATCCATGCCACACTCCTTTCAAATATTACTTTTTATTATACCATATTTGATTCCAATATTTTCGATGTAATCGTCAAGATGGCCCAAAATAATGTAAGAAAAGATAAAAAATAGCGACCCCTTACGGGGTCGCTTTTAATAAGCATATAATCTCACAAAAGATTACCTAAGTAATACTCTTATTTTAACCAGCTCATCAAGTTGCGAAGTTCTGCGCCAACTGGTTCAATTGGATGATTAGCAGCTGCTTCACGATGTTCTTTAAGGAATTTTTGACCATTTTTAGAATCTGCTAAGAATTCATCAGCAAATTTACCAGATTGAATATCCGCCAAGATTTGTTCCATAGCTTTTTTAGTATCTGCAGTGATTACGCGAGGACCTGCATGGTAATCGCCGTATTCAGCAGTGTTGGAGATGGAGTGGCGCATTTTTTGGAAGCCACCTTCGTAGATAAGATCTACGATTAATTTCATTTCATGCAAGCATTCGAAGTAAGCGTTAACAGGTTCATAACCAGCTTCAGTTAATACTTCAAAGCCAGTTTTTATCAACTCAGTAACACCACCGCACAATACAGCTTGTTCACCAAAGAGGTCAGTTTCAGTTTCGGATTTGAAGTTAGTTTCCAAAATACCAGAACGGCCACCACCGATACCAGATGCCCATGCTAATGCCACTTCTTCAGTATCGCCAGATGGGTCTTTTTCTACAGCGTACAAGCAAGGAACGCCAGAACCTTCTTGGTATGTACGACGAACTAAATGACCAGGACCTTTAGGAGCTACCATGAATACATTGATGTCTTCACGAGGTACGATTTTACCAAAGTGAATGTTAAAGCCATGAGCAAATGCCAAGTACGCACCTTGTTTCAAGTTTGGAGCAATATCTTGTGCATATACGTCTGCTTGCAATTCGTCTGGAATCAATACCATAACTATATCAGCGCCTTTAACGGCTTCTGCAGTTTCTTTTACTGTAAGACCTGCTTCTTCAGCCGCTTTCCAACTAGAAGAACCACCGCGAAGACCAATTGTTACGTCCATACCATTTTCTTTCAAGTTCAATGCATGAGCATGACCTTGGGAACCGTAACCTAACACTGTAATTTTTTTGCCTTCCAATTTGCTTAAATTACAATCTGCATCATAATAAACTGTAGTACCTAAAATTTTACCTGCCATATTAGACAACCTCCAAACATATTCAATAGAATATAGATTATATATACTGTACACAATCTAACAAATTTTTGCAAGATGTGGCGTACATTAATTTAGTATCAGTAAGCCAAGTTTTAAGCCTCTGATAAAAAAATTTGATAACTACCGAACCATCACCCATGGACGATCATCTTTCCATACAACTTGTACGGAAAGTCCAAAGACATCAGATAAAATATCATCAGTTAGTACCTTGTGTTTAGGACCTACATGAATCATCTTACCCTCTCGCAAGATAGCTACATGAGTAATAAACGATAGTATCTCTTCAATTTGATGTGATACATAGATAATCGGTGTCTGCTGCTCAGCTACCAAAGTGGATACGGTGCGTAAAAACTGCTCCCTCGCTGGTAAGTCCAAACCAGAGCAAGGCTCATCCAAAATCAATAATTCTGGATTTGCCATAATAGACCTCGCTAACAATACCCGGCGCTGTTCGCCAGCAGATAAGGTGCGAAAACGATGACCTTCCAAATAGTCTAGTCCAAATTCAGATAATAATTGCATACCTCGTTGGCGCACCTCAGGTGCTACCTCTTGGTATATACCAATGCTACTAAATGCACCAGAAATAACGATATCTTCAACGACTTGTTTATCCAAGGTTGACTGAAATTGTCCAAGCGCAGAGCTAACAAATCCTAGTCTAGCCTTGATTTTGGGCCACGCATATTTACCAAATTCCTTGCCAAACACACGTAAAGTACCCGTTGTGGGAATTTGATAAGCAGGTATCATGCTGAGTAGCGTTGATTTACCAGCCCCATTAAGCCCTAATAAGGCCCAATGTTCACCGTTCTCTATATGCCAATTTACATTATCTAAAATAGGTCTACCATCACGGCGAAAGCAGACATTTTCATAATGGAGTAATTCACGCCCCACGTTATCAGCTCCTACATTTTTTCTCCACGGCTCATAGCGGTGATACCTGTTTTGGCAATTTCAAGAATACCATAAGTTTCCATAATTTGAATGAAGCCACGTAATTTTTCTACACTGCCAATGACTTCAATGATCATAGATGTAGGAGAAATATCTAACACATTACCACGATATACATCGGCAATCTGTACAATTTGTGATCTTGTAGAAGCAGATGCTTTTACCTTAATAAGCATTAACTCACGGCATACCACATCATGATCTTCAAACACTTTAACCTTAACAACATCGATAAGCTTGTAGATTTGTTTTTGCACTTGATCGAGAATTCGGTCATCGGCCTCTACAGTAATAGTAATACGTGCATAACCTGGCTGATTTGTAATGCCAGATGTCATTTTTGTAACGTTAAAGCCACGACGGTTAAAGAGTGCCAAAATACGTGTACCAATACCTGGTGCATTTTTTGCAATGATTAAGACTTGATGTTCTTTTGCCATTATAGCACCCCTTTCTTCCCCATCATACCGCTTATCGTGCCGCCTGCTGGAATCATTGGTAATACATTATCCTCTCGTTCAACGCGACAATCCAAGACAATGCTTTCATCCGATGTAATGTATGATTTAAATTCTTTATTGAAAGTTTCAACATTATCTAGACGAGCTGCTTTCAAGTCAAATGCATCTGCGAGTTTCAAGAAGTTCGGACTCACTTCCAAATCTACATAGGAGTAGCGTCTATCATTGAATATTTCTTGCCATTGACGAACCATACCAAGATAACCATTGTTAATGATAATAATCTTAATTGGCAAATTATATTGGCGTACCATCATGAGCTCTTCACAAGTCATCTGGAACCCGCCATCACCGACAACGAGGATAACTTGTTTCTTAGGCGCCCCTACTTGAGCACCGATAGCCGCCGGCAAGCCATACCCCATGGTACCCGCACCGCCAGAGGTAACGATAGTATGAGGTTTTTTATGAGTTAAGAATTGAGCCGCCCACATTTGATGTTGGCCTACATCACTTACGATTATGGCATCATCCTTAACAATTTTATTAAGCTCAGATAACACATATTGTGCATGTAATACACCGTTTTTAGACTCAGGGATTACCATAGGGTATTCCGCTTGCCATTCTCGGATTTGCTCAAGCCACGCTTCATGCGTTGTAGGTTCTACAAGAGCATTAAGCTCCGTTAATACCTGTTTTAAATCCCCTACGATAGGCACGTTGATTGTAACATTCTTATCAATTTCAGCTGGGTCGATATCGATATGAATAATTTTAGCTTTTTTACAGAAGAAATCTGGATGGCCTGTGATGCGGTCATGGAAACGAATCCCTGCAGCAATCACGAGATCTGCCTCATCTGTACTATTATTAGCGGCTACAGAACCATGCATACCAACCATGCCAAGAGCCAATTCGTGATCTCCTGGGAAGCCACCAAGACCAACTAATGTATTCGTCACCGGAATTTGAGCCTTTTCAGCTAATTCTTTAAGCTCATCCATAGCACCAGACTTCAATACGCCTGCCCCAGCAATGATAAGTGGGCGCTTTGCATTTTTGATGAGAGTAGCTGCTTTTTTGATTTGACCTTGATGACCTTTATAGGTTGGATCATAGCCTTCAAGATGAATAGGTACTTCGTACAATTTGTTGTATTCCGCCATGGATATTTTTTCGGTTTGAATATCCTTAGGAATATCGATGAGTACAGGGCCTGGACGACCTGTGCCAGCAATAAAGTACGCCTCTTTAATGATGCGAGGCAAATCATGAATATCTTGAACAAGATAGTTATGCTTGGTTATAGGCATCGTAATACCTTGGATATCCGCCTCTTGAAAGGAGTCCTTACCGATAAAGGGCCGACCAACCTGACCAGTAATGGCCACCATAGGTACGGAATCCATGTACGCAGTCATAATACCTGTTACAAGATTCGTTGCGCCAGGACCAGACGTAGCAAGACATACGCCAACTTTGCCGGACACACGTGCATAACCATCCGCTGCATGTGCAGCACCTTGTTCATGACGAACAAAGTAATGTTTAATTTCAGGGAAGCTATATATTTCATCATAAATTGGAATTACCGCGCCACCTGGATAGCCGAACATATCGGTTACACCAAGGCGATGCAATGTTTCAAGGACAATGCGTGCCCCATTGATTGTTTCTGCGCTCATAGGAACCCTTTCACCCAGCTATTCAGACAATATTTCGCTGGAATTTAAACGTTTAATAATGTAGCCATTATGTTTGAAAGTATCAATAATGTGTTGGATGTGCTCTTCACCATTTGTTTCTACCGTTACTTGCAATTCCACTTCATGGAAACGGTCAAGGTTTTTGAACTGATTATGATCAAGTTTAATAACGTTTGCATCTGCATCCGCCAGCATTTGAGATACTGCAACCAATTGACCTGGTTTATCAGGAAGATTAACGGAGAAGGTAAAGATACGACCACGCAATACGAGACCTTTATTAATCATGGACGATATAGTAAGTACGTCGATATTACCACCGCTGACGATAGCTACCACCTTTTTATCGCGGCACTCTAATTTCTTAAGACCAGCGAGTGGCAAAATACCGGAATTTTCTGCTACTAACTTATGTTTTTCAACAAGCAATAAAAATGCTTCCATCAATTCATAATCAGAAACAGTAATAATTTCATCTACATATTGTTTGATATATTCTAATGTAGTTTCCCCAATTTGACGTACTGCCGTACCATCTGCAATCGTCGCCACTTCATCGAGAGGTACCGGATGATCAGCCTTTAAGGCAGCTAGGGCACTCGCTGCACCTTCTGGTTCTACACCGATAATCTTAACGCGCGGATTTTTTAATTTCGCAGCAGCAGCAATACCAGATACGATACCACCGCCCCCAACAGGAACGAGCAAAATATCCGCATCAGGCAATTCATCAAGAACCTCAAGGGCAATTGTACCTTGCCCTTCTATTACATCTTCATCATTAAAAGGATGAACGAACACATAACCGTGTTCTTTTTGCAACTCCATCGCCTTTTGATAGGCTTCGTCATAAATCTCGCCAAATAATACAACATCTGCACCGTATTGTTTTGTTGCATTAACCTTGATAAGAGGGGTATGTTTCGGCATGACAATAGTCGCTTTAATGCCAAGACGTTTCGCAGCAAGGGCCACGCCTTGTGCATGATTACCGGCAGACGCAGCGATAACACCGCGCGCCTTTTCTTCTTCTGTCAGTTTTGCAATTTTATTATAAGCTCCACGAACCTTAAAAGAGCCTGTTATTTGTAAGTTTTCTGGCTTGATATATACATCATTGCCACACTCGTCGGAGAACACATCGCTGTGAAGCAATTTCGTTTTCACCGTGATTGTGCTTAATCGCTCTCGAGCCTCCATAAAATCATATAACTTATACATATATACGATCTCCTCTAGTTAGTATTAAATGAAAGTCTAGTATTAGTCTTCAAATACTTCGATAGCACCTTGTGCAGCAGAGGATACGTGAAGAGCGTATTTTTTAAGATATCCAGTTACATTGGATTTGAACGGTTTCAATGCAGCTTTACGACGAGCGATTTCATCATCAGATACAGCTAGTTCCAATTTACCGTTTGGAATATCGATGTTGATAATATCACCATCTTCAACGATGGCAATGGTACCGCCTGCTGCTGCTTCTGGAGATACGTGACCGATAGAAGCACCACGAGTCGCACCGGAGAAGCGTCCATCTGTCAACAATGCTACATCTTTATCGAGCCCCATACCGGCAATCATAGATGTTGGTGTCAACATTTCACGCATACCAGGACCGCCTTTAGGGCCTTCGTAGCGGATAACTACAACATCACCTTTTACGATTTTACCACCCGTAATAGCTTCAACCGCTTCTTCTTCGCTGTTGAATACCTTTGCTGGACCAGAGTGAACAAGCATATCTGCATCTACAGCACCGGCTTTTACAACGGAGCCATCTTCAGCGAGATTGCCTTTAAGAACCGCGATACCACCAGTTTCATGTACTGGATTATCCCATGGGTGAATAACATCTTCATCCACAACATGAGCTGCCGCTGCAATTTCACCTTGTGTTTTAAGAGCAACAGTTTTGCAATCTGTATGAAGGCGACTATTTTCTGCTAAACGTTTCAACACCGCAGATACACCACCTGCAGCGTACAAGTCTTCGATAAAGTATACACCAGATGGAGATAATTTAGATAATTGAGGTGTATTTTGGGCGATGCGATCAAAATCGTCTAAGGATAATGGTACACCTGCTTCGTGAGCAATAGCCGGTAAATGAAGCGCCGTATTAGAGGAGCCACCCAAAGCCATATCAAGAGCTACCGCATTTTCAAAGGCTTCACGAGTCATAATATCTTTAGGGCGAAGGTTTGCTTTTAATACCTCTACCGCTTGCATACCAGCTAACTTAGCTAAACGCAAACGTTCAGAATATACTGCTGGGATTGTACCATTGCCAGGAAGGCCCATACCGAGAGCTTCTGTTAAGCAGTTCATTGTATTTGCCGTATACATACCAGAGCAAGAACCACATGTAGGACATGCAGTATTTTCGATATCAGCTAACTCAGCATCATCCATTTCACCAGTTTGATGTTTGCCTACTGCTTCGAATACGTCGGACAAACCAATTTTTTTACCTTTATGTACACCAGCGAGCATGGCCCCACCAGATACGAATACAGATGGGATATTAAGGCGAGCAGCTGCAATCAACATGCCTGGCACTACCTTATCGCAATTTGGAATGAATACCATCGCATCAAATGGTGTAGCCATAGCAGTAGCTTCGATAGAATCTGCAATGATATTACGTGTAACTAAGGAGTATTTCATGCCGATATGGTTCATTGCCAAACCGTCGCAAATACCGATAGTATTGAACTCGATTGGCACACCACCTGCGTTGCGGATGCCGTCTTTTACGGCTTGTACAATATTTTTCAGGCCTACGTGACCAGGGATGATTTCATTGAAAGAGTTGGCAATACCGATGACTGGTCTACCCATTTCTTCATCAACGAAACCCAGAGCTTTTAGTAAAGATCTGTGTGGTGCACGTGCTACGCCTGTTTTCAAATTGTCACTTCTACAACTCATGTTAATCTCCTCACTTTTGAAAGCATCCACTTGGACAGCTTTCACGACGCATAAAAAAAGACGATTCCAATGAATCGTCTTAAAAGTTTACAAATGATATTCCTTTTGTTTACAGAATTCCTATATACATAAATAATCCTATGTACCCCTTGGAAAATATACACATAAGAAACAAACCATATAGTCAAATCTTATTGATTGTATATTAAACCATTCGCGGAACTTCTAAGACAAAAACGTGTTAAGTTGTTGTTCATAATTCGAATGTCATTAATAATCACGACTAGCGCAATAATCAATAAGCTAATGACTAAACCTAACATGTTTCCTCCTAAAATATTCTGTAATAATAATCACGGAATAATAATAACACGTTATATTATCCCGCGCAAGATAATTCACAATAAATTCTATAGATTCATCATAGTTTTTTTATGAAGTTCACCATATCCAAAAACTATAGCAAACCTAGTAAGGTATAAAAAATATAGATATAACAAGAAAAATCCCTCACCGTAGTGAGGGATTGAATATATTATAAAATACCAAAGAGCCACATGCCAAAAGTGCCGCCCCAGAAATGAATGAGGAAACTTACCACAGAAATGGCAAGGCCTACGCGCCACCACGTACCTTGTGGCACATAACCAGCACCGAAGAAGATCGGTGTTACACCTGAACTATAGTGAGTCAATGTACAACCAGGGCTGTTCATCAAGCCAAAGAGCAAGATAGTAAACGGAACTGGTGCTCCCATGGCAACGAGAATCGCTGCAAAAGCGGAGAACAACGCCGTAATACGCGCCGTACCACTGGCAAAGAAGTACTGAGAGTACACAAAGGTAGCGGAAATGATAAAGGATGCCCAGAACCAGTCAAAGCCAGCTAAATGTTGACTTACAAAGTCTGCAAACACAGCTACTACACCGAGTTTACCAAGCAGCCCAGCCATGCCCACAAGCGTACCCATCCAGATGAGGATATCCCAACCGGTGCGTTCACCCAAAATATCCTCCCAAGTAAGAGAGCCAGTCACAACACACGCCAGAACCCCCATCATCGCTACTACTGTAGGATGAAGCTTAGTCCAAATTGCTGTAGCCCAAAGCAAGATGCAAAGTACAAAGATAATAGCAACAGAAATTTCAGCCTTCGTAATAGGTCCAAGAGCCTCTAGTTCTTTTTGAGCCATTGCAGCAGCCTCTGGTGTTTCCTTGATTTCTGGTGGATAGATTTTATAGATAAACCAAGGCATCAAAATCATACAAATCACACCAGGAATGACACCTGCTTGGAACCATTCCCACCAAGATATATCATAGCCAAACAGTTTAGCACCTAAAGACGTAATAAGCAAATTACCGCTACATGCGGTCAAGAAGATCGTCACAGTAATAGTGTTAATAGTATGTGCCGTCGTCATCAAGTACGCCCCAATGCGGCGAGCCGTATTACCATAAGGTTCAGAACCAAAAGCTAAGGAAATATTTTGTACAATGGGGAATACAATACCACCGCCACGCGCCGTATTAGATGGTGTAGCTGGAGAAATAATCAAGTCCGTACAAGCCAACGCATAGGCAAGCTTTAATGAGCTTGTGCCAAAAGAGCGAATCAAGGTGTACGCAATACGCTTACCAAGACCAGAATTAATAATACCTCGTGAAAAGAATACGGCCGCTACGATAAGCCACACATTCGCCTCTGCATAGCCACCTAGAGCCTGTACCATAGTGATGGAATTAGTGGCTACGGCTACAACAATACCAAAAAGCGCCATAATGCCCGTTGGCCAGGGACGTAAGATAAAGCCCACAATAGTAGCCGTAAAGATAGCTAATAAATGCCAACCTTCAGGTTTGATTGCCTCTGTATGAGGTAAAAACCAAATGGCGAGGCCCACTAAAATGGTAAGGGCCGCTCGTGTAAAAGTATTCATAGAACCTCCATTAGGCTTAACAACTTTCCAAGAATTCTTTGATTTTAGGATTTGCTCGTAACATTTCCATCTCTTCAGAGGATAATAACTTTACCTTATCCCGATCTTGATTTACCAAGCAAAGAAAACCAATATAATCGCCCTTATTAGCACGGAACTGATGAATTGTTTTGCCTGGAATTTCGATAAAATCACCAGCTTCTACATCGTGGATTTCATCGCCCAATAAGACTTGCCCCTTGCCGCGAAATATCATAACCATATGCGTATGATCGTGATACTCCAAGGTAGAATATCCCCCTGGCAAACATTCAAAATAGCGGAATTGACACGGAATATCATAAGCACCATCATATAATACTTGACGTGTTACATCTTTAAAAGGACTACCATCTTGTTTATATACCAAGGTTTCAATACCATCCCACTTAAAATTTTTAGCATCAAACTTACGTATCATCGTATTACCTCTTTAAACAAAAAAGGGCTGCATCGAAACAAGGTTTCAATACAGCTCCATCGGTTCGATTATTTGAAGAGACGTTTCAAAGTGCCTAGTAATCCATGACTATGTTTTTGTACACCGTCTGCAACGCCTGTCACTTCAAAGCCAGTTCGTTCAATGGCTTTTGTAATAACTTCTACAGATGCTTTTGTTGGATCAAAAGAAACGGTAGCTGTCTTTTCTGGCAAATCTACTTCTGCACTTAATACGCCAGGCAAACCTAGAGATGCCCCTTCAACTGTTTCTTTACAGTTGTTGCACATCATCCCCGGTACAGTAAATACCTTTGTTACAACGCCATTATCTTCGCCACAACCACAATCTTTGCACATAGTGTTACCTCCTATTAATCCTTAGCTTCTTTATGTTTATCGTCGTTCTTAGCCCCTGCTGTCACATCGATAGTAGTCGCTTTCTTAACGGCTTCTTTCGTTTCATCAACAGCCTTTTTAGGCCCCGAAATAGCATCTTTAAACTCATTGATGCCTTTACCAATAGCTTTACCGACTTCAGGCAATTTACCAGGTCCGAAGATAACTAGAGCAATCACTAATATAACTATTAATTCAGGTGTTCCTATAGACCCCATATGTATCTCCTTTATTTTTACTACTACTTATACTCTTTAGTGTACATCATCATAGGCTGCCTTGTCCACATACCAGGTCATAGCTTCTTGTGAAAGCACCGCTCCAGGCAATACACGACCAATGCGTTTTTCCCAAGGTAAATCCTCGTAATCTTCGCGTTGATACAATACCTTTGTCAAAGCAGTTCGCTTACTTTCACCAGTTACGGTAAACCAAACCGCATCAGATTTTGCTAAGAACGAAAAGGTCATAGAAATACGTTCCCACACCTTTCCATCCTCAACGGCTACCACGTCTTGATCTGTGACACGCAATGCATGAGAGCCTGCAAATAGACCGGCTGTATGACCATCTTCACCAAGATCGAGTAATGCCAAATCTAGTCCACTTTTTTTACAAGCCTTGAGAACATTCTTAACCTCTTTCTCGTATTCCGCTGCCGCTTCTATTACAGTTTTAGAATCTGTATTGATTGGCAAGAAATGAGCCGCCCCTTTCGCCTTGCACAACAAGTACTGTTTCACGCGATTGAAGTAATTATCCTCATGAGATTGCGGCAAGAATCGCTCATCAGTCCACACAAAAAATATGCGTTCCCAATTGAGGCGTTCTATATATTCTGGGGAATTAAGCAATTCTAATAAACCATTAATAACAGTCCCGCCCGTAATACCAACAACACACGTTTCAGTGCGATTGATTTCCTCGTTGGTGAAAGCAATAAAATCCTCTGCCAATGCTTGAACTACATCGCTAGGGCTGTCATAACATTTAATTGTATCTTGAGCCATGTAATAATGACCTCCTAAAACTATTTCAATAGTTCTATTATATACACTTTTTCTGTGTAATGAAAGCAAAACCGATGTAACTCAATAGTTGGAGCCACATCGGTTCTAATTATATTTGTATTTACCTATGAATTACAGGAAATTCCATTCCGTATATTCATAAATTAATATTATTGTTGACCAAATTTAGGACGGCGACGCTCTGTGAAAGCACGGACTCCTTCTTTGAAGTCCTCTGAAAGACCTAATGCACATTGGTTTTCTACTTCAAACTTCTTGTACTCTTCCCAACCTGCTAAGAAGCTATTCCACATCATTTCCTTCATAACGCGGTAAGATTGTGCAGGTCCTTTTGCCAATTTTTCAACAAGGCGTCTTGTAGCGGTCTCTAAATCTTCTAATTCACAAACCTTATACACAAAGCCAAGTTCCTTACCCTTTTCAGCAGATACGGCTTCACCAGTCATAACAATATGCATAGCACGGTTCATACCAATGGAGCGAGTCAATAAGAATAAACCACCCGCATCAGGAGCAAGACCTACATTTACGAAGGCTTGAATAAAGCGTACGTTGTTAGCAGCCACAACAAAGTCCGCTGCCAAAGCCATATTGAAGGCAGCGCCTGCTGCAGCACCTTGAAGGCTCATGATAACAGGTTTTGGTAACTTCTTCATGGCCATAGAAATCTCAGCGACTAGCTCAACAATTTCAAATAAAGACTCAGTATCCCCTTCGTTTACAGCGCGCTCCATTTCTGTTAAATCGCCACCCGCAGAGAACACCTTTCCCTCTGCATTGATGAGCAACGCACGAACGCTTTCATCATTATGAGCCTTATCTAAGACCTCAAGGATCTCCTTGCACATCTCGATATTAAAACCATTGGCTACGGTTGGACGATTAAAGGTCAACGTACCAATGCCATTGTCCACTACGTACTGAATTGTATTATAAATCATATGATTTCTCCTATATGAAAATCTATTTTCGAAAAAATTCGATTATTATATATCTATTATAGGAGAATTAAATATAGATGTAAATGAAAGAATGAAAATTAAACTGACTTGAGTATTAAAAATTATCTAATAATGCAAAAACACCTGCAGACATTGTCTGCAGGTGTAATACCCTGTATTCCAAATATTAACGTTTGGAGAATTGGCTTGCTTTGCGGGCTTTTTTAAGACCGTATTTTTTACGTTCTTTCATACGTGGGTCACGAGTCAAGAAGCCAGCTTTTTTCAAAGATTGACGAAGTTCGCCATCTACGTCCAATAACGCACGGGAGATACCGTGACGAATTGCACCAGCTTGACCGGAAGGACCGCCACCAGCTACAGTTGCGATAACATCGTATTGTTCAACTGTGTTAGTCAAGTTCAAAGGTTGTTTTACGATCAATTCCAAAGTTTGGCGACCGAAATAATCATTAAGTTCACGTTTGTTAACAGTGATTTTACCTGTTCCCGGTACCAGACGAACTCTAGCAACGGAAGATTTTCTACGACCAGTGCCGTAATATTGTGCTACTGCCATTATATATTCCTCCCTCTAGATTATCGTACGGAAATTTCTAATACTTCTGGTTTTTGAGCTGCATGTGGATGCTCAGGACCAGCGTATACGTTTAATTTGCGGTATTGTTGTGCACCCAATTTATTTTTTGGAAGCATACCACGAACTGCCATTTCAATAACACGTTCAGGTTGTTTTTCAAGCATCATGGACAATTTAGTGAAACGGGAACCACCTGGGTAACCAGAGTGACGGAAGTATTCCTTTTGTTCCAATTTTTTACCAGTTACGCGAATTTTTTCAGCGTTTACAACGATCACATGGTCACCAGTGTCTACGTGTGGTGTGAAAGTTGGTTTATTTTTGCCCCGAAGAACTTTTGCAACTTCGGCAGCAAGGCGTCCTAAAGTTTTACCTTCAGCGTCAACAACATACCATTTCCGTTCGATTGTGTTCGGATTGGCCATATATGTAGTTTTCATGCTGCATATCCTCCTAATAACGTCATAATTCTACCAAAATCAGCTTGTCCTTTGCTTCCGGGGCTAATGGAAACACGACTAAAGCTTACTCAAAATAGTATACAGATTTTATGGGTTTGTGTCAATTAAAAGTTACTATGATTTTTGCCTATGTAGAAGATACATTTTACCTAAATTTTCCATTTAGTAAAAAAATAAATGCTCAAATTTAAGTGCCAAACCATGTTCCTGGAACAAGCCGATATAATAGATGATACAAAACGATTACTAAAAAATTACCACTACATCAAAAGCAATCCGCATTCATGACGTTCAATAATTTCTTTTAAGCTTTTACCATTTATAAAAGGCTCTTCTAGCAAAGATATAAAATCTACATCCTCAGCTAAAAGTTCATTATCTCTCCAAAGTTGCCAACGTTCCTCCAAAGTAACAACACCATAGGTATAGCTATTATAGTAAATTTCTAACTCTCTATTCAGTGTTAATCCTTCAATAATTTCATTATATAAAGCTCTATCTAAATCACTCATTTATATACTCAAAGTAATCATTTACCAATAATACAAACAATACAATATATACAAAAACCCGCAGTGCATAGCACTGCGGGCAATAGCGCCAAATTATTTGGAGTACAATTTTGACATTATTATAAAACCGCTTATTTACTATGTTTATAGTACTTTAAATTTTAAAAAGTTGAGTAACAGTTGGGCAACTCATGAAATTTTAGAACGATTTTAAACGTTTATATAATATATACTATTATAAAAATCTAGTCAATTTCTTCAATTTTATAAGATAACATTAAATCGTCTATTAATCCTCGAACACCATCTTCATCATATTCTTTTGGATCTAATATAACTTCATTAATCCAATCAGCAGTCCAAACATAATCTACATCTTCTGGCCATTTAAAATCGGGAAATTCATCTTGCATATTGCACTCTTCCCATTGAGCCTTGTCCCATTTACCAATGCAAGGTGATTGGCGCATTTCTCTTTCTAAAATAAGCTCCCATGCTTCTTTATAAGATTCTACTGTTCCCATTTCTCGATGTTGATTAGATGTACAATTAATCACTTTTAGCATTTTTATTTCCTCCCCGTATAACCGTTCCATAGCTTGTCTAGTTACTAACCAATTCTTGCCAGACTTTCTGTATTCTCCTGGTTTGAATCCATTTTTAACACGGCCCCTACAATTCTGTTTTAAAGCGTCAGCTGTAATATTCCAGCGTTTTGAAGCTTCCTGAAGAGTCATAACATCGTTTAATTCCACTTAAATCACCTTCAAAGATATTAATAAATTATAAATAGATAGTACTAAGGCAATAATCCCTATTAATAAAGATATTCTTGTAATCATATTTATCAGTTGATATAATTAAGGGGGAAGAGTGGAGCCCTTTCGGGCTCCTGTGGTTACTCTTTTGTAATTGCTGTAATCACCGCAGTCGCTAGTTGGATGATTGCTATTATTAAGGGTAGCCACTTTTTTAACTTCTTTAACCTTTTCTTACTCAACTTTTCACCTCCTTTCTATGTCTTTATTATACCCTATATCGGGTATAATGTCAACAAAATAATCACAAATTTCTACAAAAAAAAGACCTTACCAGGAAATATTTTCTGGTAAGGTCTTTTGTATTATTACAGTCAATCCATACGTCCGCCCTCGTATGGTAGGGAGATGTTTGGATCACCTCAATTCTTGGCCGCTAGGTATACAACAGTACCGCCTAATAGTATATTAAGTAACTTACTATTCCGTTGTTGCATCTTTACTTTCTGTAGTTCGCGAGTCTGCATCTCTAAGTATGCGTTGACTTTCGCCAACGATTCGCTTTGCATTGTTAGCGTTCGCTCTTGCTGCTCTAATGAGTTCTTGGCTTCGATTAATTGCGCCCTCTGTTCTTTTATTAGATTCATCGATTCGAGTAATTGTTCTTTCGATTCTGTTGTTGACATCTTGGCTACGTTCAATTGCTGTTCTAGCTCGTCGATTATCCTCAACTGCTCGTCGATTGTATTGTCTAGCGTTATCAACTTCTGTTGTAGCACGTTGTATTCCTGTCGTGTCAATATTACTTGTTCTGTTGGCATAGAACCAAATACAGGTGAGAAAGATGCAAACAATAACAGCAATACACCAGATACGATTGACATACCAAAGGTTTTTAATCTTTTCATTCATAATACCTCCTAAATCACACTACCCCATTCTTGGGCATAATATTTAGCTTTACCACGAATTACATCTCCTCCGGAACCAGGAGTATCGCCCTCATGTACTGCCCATAAGTCCCATCGTTCACATGTTGTGGTAGGTCCGTATGGCTCGTGAGCATAATAACCGTCCATGTTATCGGCTGCCTCCGCATGTGTTAAGACATGCTCGATATCACATGGGATACCAAGGTCTACACATAACAAAGCTACTACTTGTGCTAAAGTTTCAATCTGTGCATCCGTAGGAGCATATTCGCCAAGATTATCAGTCCATTGAGCCCCATAGGCACAGTCTAAAGCAATACCTACTGCAGAACCATTGCGCATATATGTATGGTTTTTATGGTCTGTTAATTCGCCATCAACGTAGATGTTTCCATCTCTATCGATGTTAATATGGTAGTCATCAAATTGTTGGTTATACCTGCCTGCAGTCCAGTGCAAATAGATTTTATTGATTTGGCCTAAAGCTCTACGGCAATAATCGTTTAAGTCAGTAAGACTAACGAGGTGCATTATAATCACTCCTTTCTGTAATATTCGATAATGGTTGTATTTTGGGTTGTTCTTCTAACTTATCCGGGATACCATTATTATCCCTATCAACGCTAAGCCATAATAATCCCGTGAGTGATACAATCACGCCCGGGGCACCAAACATATGATCAATTAAGAATGCCCCCATTGTTATGATCCTATCGTTTGTGCTAGATATTTCTCCTAAATAAAATGAAATAGCATAAGTCATGGTTGCCAATATAATTGGCGTTAACATAATAAGTATGAGTATTCTCGCACCCCATACTAAAGTAGGGTGAATATTAGCAACACGAACCGCACTATATACGGATTTCAGTCGGCTCATGATTTGATATTTCATTATCAGTCACCCCCTATATCATCGGTATTAAGAGTGATACTTCTTCCTATCGGCATATTATTTAGAACTTGGATATGCATCAGTTCAGTACTCAGACTCTGAACTGTGGTTTCAAGGTTATTGAGCCTGTGAAACTTCGCAGCATCTCGTTCTTCCAACTTGACTAACTGCTTTAGTATTTCCTGATTACTTTTTGTTAATTCAGCGATACTGTTGATAGCATCGGATAACTTATCGTCATAGTCCTTACGCTGCTTATCCATACGTCGAGCCAAATGGTCATCTAATTCTTGCTTAACTGCGACTAGCGAAGTGTGTTCTAAGAACCACACCATCGCACGAAACGAACCCCTAAGGGCGGCCCAGATGACCCCCAAGAGGGTCACCCAAAATCCAATATCTGCAAAGTAGGCCGGAATTCCGAAGTCCATTAGCAATAATCTAATTTCGTCCATTTAGGCCTCCGCTTTCTCCCATTTCTCGTTATAAAGATTCCATTTTTTAGTATGGTCCGGATTGTAGACCTCTAATGAAATTTTTTGCATCATAACATTTCGTGGCGGATGAGATTCCTCGCTAACAGTCATTTTATTAACCCTAATGAGGTCATAAGATTTTAAATCAAGGTTATCATCTGCCCATACAAATGCGGGGATATTGATTACGGCAAGAGAACTGTTAGCGAAAGCATCCCTATCAATATCAGTGGCCTTCGGCAAATTGATAATGTTGTGATCGGTTCCAACGAATGCTAATGCACCAACCTTAACAACGTTTGGACAGGTAAGTTCACCCTCTAAGTCACTACGGCCATAGAACTGCTTAGGCAGAATCTCTGTGGCCGTTTCCGGATTGAATTCAACAAGACCTTTGATTTTAACAGTATCAACGACATGATCGATTAAGTTAAGATATTCAAGATAAATATCATCTGCACCATAAGGCTGAATTCTAATAGTGGCACTCCCAGATTGGATTTCCACAGCTTCTGTGCTGCCACTCACTCGAACTTTAAAGCCATCTTGCCCAGATACACGAAGTTCCGTATCCCCTTTTCTTGGCTCCCTAAATGTAAGTGGCGCATAAGGTTGCTCCGCCAGTGCATGGACAATAGCAGATAATATCGCTTCAAGGGTACTGCTATTAATAAGAACGTTCTTACCTTGAAGTGCTGAAACAACACCTGATAAGTTAGGCATCTTCGCTTTTAAGGATTCCAACCACTCCTCCTCGGTTCCTACGAATCCATGTGCTAAAGCAATTTCATAAGCACTTTTCCCATTATCGCCTACCATGGTTGCTTTTACTTCCGCCTCTACTTTAATCGGACCTTCAATTCTTACTGGTAACGCTTCATTTTGCATAATACATTCCTCCTCTAATCATGCATGGCCACATCCTGAATTATATTGACTACCCCCATACCCAGTTTGTAATATCGGCTAGGTTCCGATTCCTTATATGCAAAAGCATCATACACATGCTCACCAAAGGACTTAATTTCTAGGGTATCCTTTCCGGAAATATTGAATGTCGCAATCTTCCCAGATGCTACCCCCTGTACTTTAATAACAAGCGGACCACTTGCTCGCTTTCGTATGGCGAATACTGACTTAAATCCAGTCAAATCCACATTGTCATCTTGAACTGCATAAACTATCCCGAAATCCTCGCCAATATTGAGGTCTATATCTTTTACATTCATTACTTATTATCTCCCTTAATTGAATGGAATTGTACCTTGTTTGTCGTACCCGGTCACATCGACTACCAAATACTGAGATGTAGTCTTACCCGAGCAACCTACAGGATACGAGGTGACTGTATTCCAATCAATGAACTGATACGATTTCAGCGATACGGTACTCTCATCGTGAAATCTGAACGTTTGCCACACTCGCCCCGTGTGTGACTTTTTATCTCCGTTATTGATATTGGGCCCCCAAACGGATACATCGATTACGGACATGGGTATAATCGCAACCTTGACGCCATAAGCCTTTGGATCACGAGCCATGTTTGTAAAAGTATCCGGAACGTAGTTTGATAGCTGGTTATACCAATCATGCGCATAGTGATCGATTATGCGTAGGTACCTGATGCGGCTATCATATATCACATCATTCTGCAGATTGTAATCTGCTGCCCAGGATACTTTATAATACTTATGACGGCCAAGCACTTGCAGTGCCGTATTAGGCTTACTACTACCTACCTTGTCAACAAATCGAATACGAGGTGTATCTGCATTAGCCACAACGTCCTCGAAGTATCCAAAGCAATAGAATTTAATACCAGCTTTCACTTCATCAACCATTGCTTGCGTTACCTTTTCGCCTGGCTTAATTACATCCACTACCAGCACCATTAATCGTTCACGACGTTTATGAACCCACTGAGCTGCAAATTCATATCCTTGTGGAACTGATACTGCTATAAGATGTGCGTCACCATGATATGCGTAATTAGTGACATAAAAGACCTGGATTACGTTAGCCTCCCCTGCAATATATCCGTATTGGAATTTACTTGTAGGCACCAACATAGGAGTGTAAGCTGCGGGCTTGAGTGGAATTTGAACTGTTGGCGTTATCCCCCTCATTGCCCCGGTGTAGAGAACTGCCTCTTTTTGTTTAGGAAAACTAAGATATACTAGATTGTCATAGGTATCGTTTATAATCGTGACGCCTTCTTTATTCTGGATATTAATAAATTCCATACGCCAGCCACCCTTCGTACGTAAGATCCTTAAATTGACGATTGATATTATATTCATCCTGGGACACTGCAAAATAATATGTTATGACATTGCCCCTAACCTCTGCCACTAAGTACTGCCCCATGGCTGCGGCCCAAACATGCTGTCCAGGCTGCAATCCATTCACAGTAATTTGTTGGCGCCGATTTGGGATGTCAGATACATACATCCGCCCCTCGATACGCGTGAGCCTTTCCTTGAGATTTAGTATGATATTGCCGTTAGTATCATAAGCTAGTACATGCGGTTCCATAATACCTCCTACCAGCACCCAAGCTTAATCCGAGGGTTATTATCATCATCAAAACCTGTAATAAGATTATCCTGAATCTCAACACGAGCACCGGTCTCTCTTGATCGAAGTAACCCGATTGTACCGGACACCGCCGATAAACTATCAACATGTAATTTGTCGGCAGTAACTGCGTTAGCCTGAATCATCTTATTAACAATGACGTTATCATCGAACTTAGTCGCTCCAGTGATGTGAATCAATTTCCCCGCAATGTATACACCGGACTGACTGAGGTTAATGCGAGACACCAACTCACCACCATCAATCTCGCCAATACTTTTTTTAACTTGTAAATCGATGCTACCAGCTAACTCAGTAATGCGAGATTCCGTATGTGACGCCAAATTCGTAATTCTTCTAGTGGTCTCTTCAGAATTCGTATTGAATTTCTTATCAAGTTCCTTAATTCGTTCATCAACTTTATTCAACCCGAGAGACTCAAGGTCTAGCAAGCTCGCATCAATTTGTGTCTTAATCACGACTTGCTTCTCGTTAACGAATCCATCTCCGAACACATCAACAAACGAGCAACGTATCCGGTATATTCCGGCTGAGTTCGAATATGTCAGCATGGTGCTAGTAGTTTCAAAATCATCGGTGCGTTCATCTCCGATCACGTGGCATCTGATTGCATATGCTTGTGCGGGCTTAGTTGAGAAGTAAAGATTGAATCCCCCTAACTGGCTTTTTACTACAAGCTCAGGCGCGGCCAACTGCGGAACGTTATACTCATACGTTGCTGCAGTCGAGTATTTGCCCAACGTACTGCGAGCATAAAGATAAACCGTATCTGCTCGTTTAGTTAAAGTAAGTACAGCAGAGGTACCTTTAACTCTTGCCAATAAAGCATTCGTATCTTTACCAGGATTATTATCAGTACGTAATTCGTAATAGTCGACGTCAGCATTCAGCACCTCATCCCATGATGCGGTGGCATTTCTACCGAAAGTAATACCAAAGTTGCTAGGCGTATCGGGTATCGCATCCATCGGTTTAACTATCACATCAACCATTTGAGCTGTTTCTGCCCGGTTACCAAATCGGTCAACCGAAATCGCTTTGATTCTATACTCCTCACCTGGACCTAATGATTTGATAATAACCTGACTATTACTACTGCCAGCGTACTGCCATTCTTGCCCTGGCACAGGCTTTCCGCTCTTCGACTTTAAGAGATACCAAATCTCCGCCACATCGAAGTTAGCAGGATTACTAGGCGGGTCAAATAGTACTTGTAAATCATAGTACACGCTCTTATCTGCAGTCTGATTATATCGACTTAGAACACGTAAATTCTGAACATCCTCTGGCGTCTGCATCTTAGGTATAGCTATGGATTTTGTCACGCCAGTAGTCAGCTGACCTAACTCATTAATTGCCTGCACGCGTACTTCATAGGTGGCACCTAGTAGCACATCAGATATCGTGGTAGCGTTTGTGGATGCTGGGTAGTTTCCAATATATGTCCACGTATCGCTTTTTACATTTCGGTAATTCACGACTACGTTTGAGACTTTTCCATCACGAGGTAACTGCCACGTTACACCTATTCGTGAATACATGATGCCATTAGCACCATAGACATCGCTCACTAACCCTACTGCTTGAATATCAGATGCACCGTGATTCGTATAATCAATGCTTGGTACCGTGCCATCATCCGATACGTAAAGTTCTGGATAATATTCCATGCATTGGATCTTACGGGTCATTTCTGATAGTGTCTTTGTAATAGCTAACACACGAAATGGCTTAGCCGATTTAGAAATCTCTCCGAATGCATATACCGCATCAGGCTGCACCGGTATAGCCTCTTTAACAATCACATTGAGACCTGATACATTTACTACGTTAAACGTAGAGACAATATCCGTAGAGTTGCTACGGATCAGCAACTGATAGTCCTTCCCTGGTTGTACAGTCACTTCCTTGTCGAGTGTAATCGTCTGGCCACTTACCGCAACCACACGACCGCCCTCGCCCCATTCAGGTATGTCGTGCTGAATTAGAATGATATCTCCTACCGTACACGCTATGGCATCAGTAAACGCCTCTATCGTCACAGTACGTATTTCATATTTATTGCATCGCAAGAAATGCTTACCGTGTTTATAGGCCTGCTCAAGACTGGTGCACCCCATGAGTTCAACTTGTGCCGGATTTGTTAATGTATCCGACTCGTCGTAAGTATCCCCATATACTGGAATGACGTCTCGCTCATAATCCTTATCCTTGTTAAGGAACGATATTTCAACAGAGTTAGCCCTAGCCTCCACACCTTGAAACTCTTCAGTAAAGCTACCGTGTTTTATATTGGCTACAGTAAACAACTGTACCGGTGTAGATTGATAATCGCTAACGCATGTGAACCTGGTTCCTACAGGAATTACTTTCCCTCGACCTACTGCTTCTGGATACTTTAACGCATCCCATAATCGCATAGCGGTGTCGTATATATAGTTGAATGTAAACCCATTTGTTTTGCACTTATCTGCCCATGCCTTAAATGCGTTATAGTCAAGGCGCATATGGGGCTGTCCGAATACAATATATTCACCGCCAATTTTACGGCAGATATGGATTAAATCATAAGCAGCCCATGCGGGATTGTCCGCTGGTTGAGCTTCGTACTTATTAATATACGGATTGAACACATACACCTCTGAACGCTCTTGAATCCATGTCACTTTTGGATCACTTCCGCTTAGTTGAGATGTAGCCAAAGCCTTAATTCCAATGAGAGCTTTCCCTGGATGCACGAAATCGTCATATATAATTTGAGTTAGCTGTACCCAGTAGACCTTATTGACATGGCGCAGGCTTTTCCCATCTTTCGCACTGCATCGCATACGGATTTCATAACGCGCCTTTTCGAGATTGTCAAAGCGAAATACACGATAAAACGCATTATTTGTCGCCTCTTCAATTCGTCCTGCGTAATCAGATGTATTTGTCACGCTATTATCCGACTTAATAAAGTTCCACGCATCACGGCGCTTAATGTGGCCGGCCATACCCTTTTGATTTGCTAAAGGTAATGCCTGCCAGGACTCATCGCCTACCTTACGAATTTCTGCTTTCAAAGTGACAGACGTACGGTCAGCGCCGCCGCTATCATTTGAATAATATAATCCGTTTGGGAATCCAACAGTTAACTCTATCGCGTCACACGCATCGCCTTGTACCTGTTGTGTATTCCATGATTCAGTCAATTCATAGTTTAGGGATTGATCCGCAAAGTTATCATTGAAATTTGGGATAACTGTTTGGTCATTTGTGCCCTTTCTGATATCCACCTGCACATCTTTATAATTACTGATTGGGTTAGCATTAATACGAATATCTTCTATTTTTGATAATTCGCCCTCACCCGCACAGTATAAAAGGTTAAGATATTGCTTTTCACCATCACTAATTACATGGCGAGATAACAACAACCCCGCGCTTTTCATCCGGCCATACGTCACGGATAAAGGGTAGCCCTGCCCAGTAACAGTTTCGGTACCTCCCCAGCCATATGTATTTGACTGTTCGGAATTCGAACGGTCAACTTTAGGAGCAGTTAGCTTTGAGACAATAGCATTACCTATCATCCCTACTGCCATAGCAATTACTGACCGCCAAATCAAGCTTTGAATACCAAAGATAGCACCTGAAGCAATACCACCGGTAAATACAGCCAACCCTATTGATAGAAGAACACCAAAGAATTTGCCCTCAACTCGAGGCATTACTACAATGTAGTCTTCATCGTTTACAACTGTATCCGGCGCCGCCTCATGTCCATTTACTGAATACGCCCATTCCCCAGGTGCGTTGAAGTAATAGCTGATAGACTTACCCTTTTTAAATGGCAAATATTTTGTATCCCGTTGCTCTGGCTTGAACGGATTATTTACAATAATTACGTTAACCATCTGCTACTCCTTCCTTTCATAAATGTGCTTCAATCGAGGCACGTACTTTGATATATGTTCTATACATGTGCCACTGTGTTCAGTAGCATGTATAAATTTACCTTCACCAAGATAAACCCCTACATGATCGAGATTTTTACCATATAACGCAAACACCAAAACACTCCCTGGCATTGGCTCACGAACCTCGCGCCATTCATCCATTTGGATTTGGGTATATTCGGGTAGTGATATTCCACTACGCCGATATACCTCAACAACTACATCCCAGCATTTCATTTCCGAGAATGGGGTACCTATCATATCAGTCAAATCACTTATTGGATGCATATAGTCCTCCTTGCGGAATAGTAGGTTCTCCTCCAAATCGAGTACTGTTCCCCAATTCACGACATCGCGCTAGGGTTTTATTGCATTGCTTTTCGTGACCCTTATATCCACATTGAACCCCTTTAAATTTGAACGGGCAGAAATCCTTCATCACACGGATTAACGGGAATCGTCGAGTAAAGCTAAAGTCAGTACCCAGTGTAAACTCCATCCATTCTGCGTTTGCATGAGTTCCCGTAATTACGAAATGCTCCTCTTGCTCGCACACATCAGGTATATTCGTATTCACTACACGAATGATGATATTGGCTCCAGTGAATCCATTATTAGACTCTGCCATACGCTGGATTGTCCGAGTAACGTTAGATACAGATAACTTAATATTAGGCAAATCCGTTGCATTCTCGGTGACATCTTGAATGGTAAATGGAAATGCGATATAGGTATTACCTTGAAATTGGATATTCTCCGTATTGTATACCAATCGAATCGTATCCCCTTTATAGGATATTTCTAACAGCATTAACCATACACCTGTGGCCGATATTTGGTTTTTCTCTAAAATCGATGCCGTTGAGAGCGGTAACATGTTATACCTCCTGTAATTTCACGGTTCCCATCCACACTCCGTAGTCATTCGCCGCAAAGTCTAACTGATCAGCGAATCGCACATGAAGTGTTTCACGGGTTTCCGGATGAACCCAATCAAAGATACCGGAACAGTTGACTTCATCGAAGAATGTGCGCAATCGTTGATACTCAGCTGTTGGCAACTTGTACCCTACGGAATATGTCCTCCGGGTCTTTGTCGTCTTTTTCCTAGTGATTAGCGTCATGTTTTCAACTTGGCCTTTATACGAAATATCTGGAGTAGTCTCCTGAATTGGATATATCGGCCATCGAATATCTGGAAATACTGCCATAGTTATACTGCGGATGCCTTGATGGCGTCACGCATACCTCCCTTGTTTGATTCCATAGCACGAACTACTACATCAATAACATAATTTTCGCCATCGAACCGAGAGTTCTGTTGTTTGCTTTCGAGTTCTTGGCCAGACTGATTGATGATATTAACAACTACATTGTTGCTTGTAGCGCCACCTACCAATCTACGAGTTTCACTTGCTGTGTAAATACGATGGGATCCAGAGGACTGTAATAGTTCTGGTCCGTTTTCACCAACCAACATAAGCCCTGGGTTCGTTTTTCCTCCGGCGGCAAATCGATTGCCCGTAAATGCAGAACTAAACGAACCACCACCAGCAAAGGACGATGTCCCTTTTGCAGCACCTAGTGAACCAATACCACTAACGGCGCCGCCAAATAATCCTTGCAACTTAGGCATGACGTATTGTTGGAAAGTCAACTGTATCATCATTTTGATGATGGCGTTTGTCATATCCTTGAATATGTCCTTAATACCTTTACTAAATGACTTCGTTCCTGTTGCCATAGCCTCGAGATTATTTGTCCATGCCGAGTTGATAGAGCTCATCGTGCTATCGAAAGTCGATTTAGCAAGGTCCGCATAATTGGTAGTTTCTTGCTTATACTGACGCGCCGCTTCTTGTAGGCTCGTTTTCAGACTGCGACCTGCGAGTTCCCATAGTTTTTGTTGAGACTCTAATAGGTTCTTTTCAATCTGCAGTCTTTGAGTAGCCGTTAACTGGGCCTCATTGACTTCACTCCGTGCATAGTCAATATAGGTCTTTAACTCTTCAGCAAGTAAAGCATCTGCATCACTACGAGATAATCGACCAAGAGTAACCATATTGGTTAAGTGATCAATGGTTTCACTCGTTTGGGTGTAAGCTAACTCTCTGATTTTCTGCTCAGTATCAGATGCCAATTTTAGGCGCTCTGCCTGAGCTTTCTTTTCAGCGAGTTCCTTATCGCCTACCGCTTTTGTGTACTCACGAACGTTATCGTCAATCTGCGCCTTTTGCGCTTCAGCTTCCGATTTGAGTAATTGCAACCGGTCGCCTGTGCGTTCAAGATCGAGTTTCTTAATATCCTCGTTCATCTTGCGAACGCGGATAGCCTGATTTCGTTGTGCTTCGGCTAATCGCTTTTGATACAACTCTTCATTCTTAGCACGAACGGAAGCAGTTAGGTCAGACTCAGCTAGTTTCTTAGCATTTTCTGCACTGCCGACAGAATCAGCAGTGGCGCTTGATGCAGCACCTGCATACTTAGCTGTGTCAATATATCCAGTGATAGCACCGAAATCTGCGGTAACAGATGGCTTAGCGACCACTCCATTTGTATTAGCACCAGTATAGCCTCCGTTCCCGTCACTAATAACAATGTGTTCATCACCAAGTACAACCACACCATCGCCGGCTTTAGGAATGTATCCGTCACCTTCTGGGTGCCAAGCCCCTACAGCAGCCGCCGCTTCCCATAACTTATCGACTCGGCGGGGTACGTCCGCTCCTAGTGACTGCTTAACCGCATCAGAGAATAGCTTGCCACAATCCGTTGCCCATGTACCATCTGCTCCTAACTTGTATGCCTTGCCAAGTTGTTCGTTAGCTGCTTCTAGTACACCTGAGGCTTGTCCTATAGCCCCGCTATTCAAACCCGAAACAGAGCGGATAATATCACGAATATTTTTTTCGTTTGACTCATACTGGTTTTTAGCTGTTAGTTTATCGATTTCATATTGACTGCCGTCAATTTGTAAGCTTTGCAAAGTAAGAGACCGATATAATTCAGACATGCGCTCTACGGCACTTGCTAACTTCTCGGCTGCTTGTTGGGCTTTCTTAGCAGCCTGTTCTTGAGCTTTGGCCGCTTTCGCTGCTTCCTCGTTTGCCTTATTGATAGCCTCAGTATTAGTTAATCCTCCACCATTAGCAAGGTCCTCTTTTGCTTTTGCGAGTTCCTCATCGAGTTTCGCTTTTGCAGCATCAGCCTCTTCTTTTTGCTTTAAAGCCGCATCGATTCTAGCGCCTTCCTCTTTAGTAGCTAAGCGGTCATTCTTTACAAGACCCAGCCACGCACTATCCTCAATCCAATATCGAGTATCGTGTGATTCCCTAAACTTGTCAGATAAGCCTGTTGTTGAGTTCGTATTCTTATGAATACGTTTGCCATCAACATCTACCCCCATGTAAGAGCCAGATGTTTTTTCATTGTAACGGAAATCAAGTAATGCTTTCCCGGCAAGCCCAATTACTGTAGCTAATGTTACCCAAGGACCTGCTGCAGCAAGTGTGGCCAATCGCATAAATCCAAGTGCGCTAGTCAGTGATCTCATAACTATAATTACTGCGCCGGCTTCTGCACCGAATTTGACAATACCTCCGATAGCTTCCTTCTGCTCGGCGGTCATTGTCTCGAATTCTTTAGCTACATCTAACACGCCTTTTGCGTAGTCGTTAAATACAGGAACTAACTCATGACCGATAGATACTGCAAGGCGTTTCCCTGTATTCTCTAAATCCTTTAATTCCCGATTTAGCTTTGCGGACTTAGATGCTGCATCATCGTCGATGATAAGCCCCATTGCCTTGGCACGTTCAGCCACCTTTTCCATCTGCTCAGCGGACATGTTGAGCATGGCGTGCATTTGATAGCCAGTACGCCCAAAGAGTTCCATTTCGACACGAGTCTTTTCAGCCCCGTCTTTCATGCCTCTTAGACGTTCCTGTATCATCTTGAACACTTCAACGGTGTTCTTGCCTTGGATGTCTTCAAGCGTGTAGCCTAATTTACTAAATATATCGGTACCGAGTTTCCCCTCTGCCCGAGCGACTTCCATTTTCTCTTTGGCTGCTCCGACGTTCTTAGAGAACTTAGCAAATGCACCAGCACTATCCTCCATAGCAACACCCATATAATTGGCCACTGCTAATAGTTCGCTGGTTTCTTTTGCCGTAGCACCGGTAATCCCTGATAGTTTCTTAACGGCTACGTCCCATTGAATTGCCTCTTTGGCAAGTTTGGCACCGATGCCTACTACACCAACACCGGCACCTATCGCCATAAGGTCATTCTTCATTTTGCCAAGGGCGGATTTGGCGCCTTCGGCACTTGCAGTAATTTTCTTGAGTCCTGCTTCCGTATTCTTATCGGTCAGCTGAACGACAATATCAATTAAATTATTGGCCATTCTTGTGCGCCACCTCCAATTCTTTGGCTTCTAAGATTACAAGCAAATCGATAAGGTGTGGTAGTGGCTCGATGCCGTAAGCCCTCGCCACTTCTAACACCGCTGGCATATCAAATCCAGCAATACCACCTGAATGCCAACGTCGCTGCATCCGGCTTGCATTGTATACTCGCATTGCTTGTCGCGTTCCGTCTAATTGATGCGGGGAATTAAACTCACACTCCGAGCAGTCAAAATGCTGTTTAGTCTCACGTTGCATCTTGATGCAATCAGAGCAGTATTTCGGTTTGTCGGAGTTGAGCCAACTCCACGCATCAATTAGTTTTTTTCGATTTCAGCCTTTTTTTCGTGCGTAAAACGCATCGTATCAAGCGCAATTTCCATAAGATCATTATCTGGTGCTGCGTTGATTTCATCTTCGGTCAAGCCATAGATGTGTTGCATAATCCATTGTGCAAGGTCACGAGAACGTAATAGACGTTCTGTGTCCGGTGCTTCCTCCGGAACTGGGGTATACAATGGGTCTAAACCAGATTTAATTAATTCACCACGTTCAGCGAATGTTAAGCCTCTTACTTGAATATCTTCAAATGCCATGTTGGCACCTCCTAGTATTGTTCTTGATTATTAACTAATGTAATGATGGATGCAGAACGACCGGAATCTGCACGATAGTACGCCTTGAATGGTAATTCAATATTGACGCCACGTGGACCATCGATGCCTGGAGATTGTCGTTCGTACACAAGTTCTGGCAACTTGAATGTAAGCGACCAGTCATCTTGTTCAAGGCGTAATTCCAAACTGGATTCTGTACCGTTAACCGCTTTGTTTAAAAGGTCCTTATTTTGGAAGAACGCTTTAATTGTCCCGGAAATTGACGCAATACCTGGGTCGATATACGTTCTAAAACCTTTACCGCCGATAGCATAAGAGTCGCCGTCCAAGCCAAAGTCAAAGTTGATATCACAACTTAGAATATTGGCTACGGTAACGCCACCCTCTTTAATGGTTGCGTTAAGGTTTTGGAATGGTAAAAAATTTACTGCCTTAGCTGCAGCATCGAATGTAGTAGCCGCTAAGGTTTCCTTACAACCCATTACGTCCACAGTTGCTGTAAGTTCGGAGTCACCGCCAAACTTAAATCCTAATTTACTAACTCGTACGCCTGCGAACTGCTGGAATACGTTAACATCAGGGTATCCCTGTTCGATAGTTAGCGACGGCATTGTGTTGCCGATTTTAAATATATGCTCAGACTTCTTATTTGGCGCTTGGCCAGTTGTATTAGAAGTCGGTTGCCCGAATGCAGCCTTTAACCAGTATCCGATGTCAATAACACCAACAGGCACGGTTAAACTACCGGACGTGTCAATGTTGCCACGGAATGGCGCTGCAGGATTACGATCACCACGTATCACAGTGGAGTCATTTAAGTTTTGACTAGCTCTCACGGAGCTAGATATGATTGGCGTGATTACACCGCCAGTGGATGGCGTTGTACCAAAATCCGCCTCAAATGCAATCGCCACATGGGACTGAGAACCCTGTGCACGTTTTGCTGTTGCCATATGCATTTCCTCCTTTAATATTCAATGTTCCCGCCGATTACATGCGGAATTTCTATAGTAGCTGTTAATCGTCCGGTGAACACCGGGCGCCAATTCATTGAGTCTAATTCATAATCAATGTCGATTACCGGAAAGGCTGGATTCACCTTACAAATACATTCGATAATTAACTGCCCTAGGTTATCCGATTCAAGCGCTCCATCGTACCGAATAATATTTTTAACACGAGTCGCACCTTCGCGGACAATGCCCCAAACGATCATTAACGAGTATGTGTAGGTATCCGCAAGCCCTTCGTTCTTATTACTCGGCAGTAATATGATGCAAGGGCAATCTTCTTCAAGCGGTGCTTCGACATCGTCATAGCCGACATACAGTTGCGCTGGCTTTCCGTATTTGTCATTGCAAAATTTAGTCAACGCTTCATCATTCGCTAGGGCTTCAGCCCAACGTTCAACGATGCGCGACAGTGGAATTGTTTGTTGCATCAAATCACCTTACCTTGTAGTTACGTCGAGATGCTGATTGTGCTGCCGGTCCATAAATAGCGTAGTCGCCTATCTTATCCTCGATATAAGGTTTAAGCTTAGGCTGTAGCGCAGCTTTCATAGGACCGTAAGTATGGCGCGGCTGAATTTTGAACATCGATTTTCCTTTTGGTAACGGTACACCGGCAGCAAATAACTTCTTACGCATAGGCTCTGTAATTTGCTTAGTGTACCCTTCTTCAATTCGTTCACCCAATCGTTTTGCCGAATTAGATAACCACCCAACTCGGACGGATTGTTTGCCCCTGTCATATTGGTATCCGACTGCATTCGACAACTTACCTAGAGGACTGTACCCGATTGTCCTAGCGCTAATACCCATATCAAGTAAAGCATTTCGCGATTTCGAGCCCCAGGCTTCTCGTTCTGCACGTCCTCCACTTTGGTAAACTTTGCGAAGTTTCGCACCAAATGCTGACTCAAATGCCGCCCTGCGAGCCGGTGCCATGAAGTTAGGATATCTACGTCCACCTGGTGCACCCGACCGAATGCCCTGCTTAATTTCTTTTTGCATCATCCACCCTGTGGATTTTAACGCTTTACGCATCCAGTCAGGTTTGGTTTCCGCGATGAAATTAAGATACGGAGTGGCTGTGTCTGTAATCGTAATCGGTTCATTCATTACGGTCTCACCGCCCTCACGTTATGAACAATTTCCAAACAATACATCGTGCCGTCAAAGTTGGAAATGTGATCAACGTACCATTTCTCGCCGTTGATATGCACTTCGTCTTTTGATCGTGGTTCAGGAACATCCTTAGCACGCACCCAAATCTGAGCTTTATCAGCTAATGCTTTATCAACGAATCCGGAACCCTTGCCATCATATTCGCCAATCTCCACGCTAGCTTTTATGGACTGACCCTTGTAAGTAATCTTTTCGCCAAATACAGAAAGCAGTGCATTAGACTTATATCCTAATTTCATAGTGCATTACCTCCTATGGAGTAGGCGGGCATACGCCCGCCCTTACATTATTTTTCTACATTAGGCCAAAGAGCCACATCAACGGTCTTAGCGCTTGCAGATTTTGCAGAAATGGCAATGCCCAATACCGGGTTTGTGTCTGTTTTAGTTGCACGCTTTTGCGTTTTATCAAAATACACAACATCACCTACTGCGAATGCATCTGTCACAACCGCATCAACTGTAAAACATCCCGTTACCTTAACTGCACCGATTGCACCAGGAGCAATATCAGTAATTGCCACGCCGTGCATTTTGCCGACAGGGACAATGTCCCCTACGGCAATCATATCGGATGCTGTATTTTTAAAATCAATACGATCTAATTCTTGAATGAATTGTGCCATATCTAGTTACCTCCTAAATCAATTACTAATTATTTACCAGGGTTTTTGTACAAGCCGCGGAAGTCGAGAGCTGTTGCGTTGCAATCGATTGCTACTTTGTACTTAATACCATCAACTTCGAAGCCCGTTTGTGATTCGATTCGAGGCGTTTCAACACCATTTAAGTACGTTACTTCGATAGTTTGAACATCTGTAGGACGAGATGCCAAATACCATGCATGCGGATCCGTTAATGCCGCATCTACGACGATAGTAAACCGACCACCAAATGGGTTGACTGTCTCATTGCTACGAGCAGGGTCTACCGTAGATTTAACTACTTGATAAGCCAATGCTTCGAGCTCTGGTGGAATAATCAAATATGTAGGTGCGATGTTCAAATTGCGATTTTCACCAATATGCTTTTGACGACGCATAGCTGCTACGCCTGCAGATAAAGATACAACACTTAACTCAGAACCTGTAGCTGCCAAGTTTTTATGTTCCGCGCTAAACAAGGCTTTTCCGTCTTCTAGCACTGTATTACCGCTTAAAAGATCATATACCATGTTATTGATTTTATTTTTTGCAGCACGACCAAATTTTGACGAAATATCATTAAATACACCCAAATCGTCATTAATAATAGCTTGTCGAGTCAAGCTGAATGTACGACCGAATGTAAATACGCTAACATTCGTACCCGCTTCTTGCATTTGGGAATCCTTGAACTGACCGCCCTCTGGTACAAATTTCAATTCAGCTGCTTCAGAAAGTAAAATACGTTTTGCCGGTTTAAAGTCACGATTACTACCTTTTCCCGCCCAAGTGGCAAATGTAGTTGGAGCTGTTTCATAACCTTGCATCAAGGCTTTGTTTGCCACATTAGACAACGCGATTGGGAAAGAGGATGTGGAGTTAATAGCTTCACGAGCCAATTCCAAACGGTCAGCATAGTTAGCGGTTAAGCCTTCACGAACTAAGGACTCACGAGCTAATTCCATCAAGGACATAGAACGAAGTTCATTTGCACCTGGTGCAGGATTTGCAACCGGAATGCCAATAGACATCATCAAAGCATCCTGCATAGCCATGCGGAACTTATCAGAATCTGCTTCGCCGACTTTAACAGATACTGGTTTATTGCGTTCACGCAACACGTCCATTACCGCCTCACGAACTTCAGCTACAGATTTGCCGGATTTGATGAATTCATCTACACCATCAACTTCGAAATCACGACACAGACTTGTGATTGTGGATACACGTTCACGTTCTGCCGCAATCAACTTTTTAGCGTCATCCGCATTAAATCCTTTAACTCCGGACTCTGGTACTTCCGGTACTACTTGTGGCACATTTTGCTCAGTGCCTTTTGCTTTTGCATCACCTTTCATAGGTTCCTCCTCATTATCATCTACACTTCTGCCTACCCCTACACTTGGATCCGCAGGGACAGACACAATACTAATTTCCAACGGTTCCCAGTCTGTGATTACATATGCTGGGCCAGTAAATCGACCATTGGAGCTTTTAGAATCGGAATCAATTAATTCCTCGTATCGGCTTATGGAATATCCGACACTCACGCCCTGTAGCGTGCCTTTTAACACCTTTTGATAAATCTTTTCAGACTCATCGTCCTCGTCGAATTTAACGATCGCTTTGCCGCGATTGTCTTCAATCCACACATTCTCGATATGTCCGACTACGGCATCACGGTCGTGATTGAATAACACTGTACCCAAACCATTATTAAAACGGTCTAGATTAATGCATCCGTCGTCATGACACAATATCTCTGTTCCGAACCATCTTTCATATGGCTCTTCAGAGGAGAAGGACAATTCGACGGTACGATCATCGTTCGCTTCGATATTTGTGATTTGCGCCTCTCGGGCATACTTACCTAAGAGCTGCTTCTTTGCAAATTTTCCCACTAGCTATCATCTCCTTTCATATCAGTGGCGTTATCATCCGCTAGATTCGTTATGTCCCCATTCATATCAAGGGCAACACCCAATTCCTTAATGCGGTCCTGTTCCAGCTTCCGCTGTTCAAGTACTTCTTCCCAGTCCTTACCAGATGCACTACATACGTCCTCGAGCGTTGTGAGTCCTGCCTTAATGGCTTCCTTGTTAGCATTAACTTCCTTAACAGGGTCAATCCAAGACCAGCCTGGAGCTAACCACGCTACTTTCTTATAAAGTTTTGGGTTTGCTGCATAGTCATTGGCCGGGATAATTCCCTTTAGGTAGCATGCTTCAATGAAAGCCCGCCATACAGGCATACAAAAATGCTCAATTATAAAACGCTGCATCTGCTTGAATGATTGCTGGTCCTCCAGCATATTCTGCCGAGCTGCGGAGAAGTTACCACTAATATTGCGCGTCACTATGTCCGCGCTTAGACCCATACCTGACGCTATGCGTCTTGTTTGTGTCGCTGAGTATTCTGATGCGGTTCCAGCATTTCGCTTAGGTTCCGCAAATGAAATTGATTCACCTGCACGTAGATGTTGGATAATCCCTGGTGCCATCGAGCGGACTTTCTTGCCTTTACTGTCAATCTTATTTGCAACCATCGGGGCACCCCCAGTACTACTTGTTACAAACGCGCCGAAGCATGCCGCTACACGAGCCGCTATAAGGTCAGCATCCATGTATTCATCTACGTCGTGAATACGCTTTAATACGAGTGCTAACATACTAACCCCGCGCAGTTCACTAGGTCTGCGAGGCTTATGTAATAGAAAAGCCCTATTACTTGGCAGCCTTGCCTCGTTAAACGACCGTATTCCTAATGGGTCTGTTTGGAATACGTGATAGGCTATTGGTCTTCCGTATTTATTAACTTCTACGCCATTAACAATACTGTTGCCATTCTCGCTTACCGATACGGCTCCGATATTCTCGCCCTCGATAAGCTGTAATGATAGTGGTATATCTGCGCCTTCGGAGGTCATATTAATTAGGATTTCCCCGTCATAGACCATTCGGCGTAGAGCCATTTCCTGCAATTCATAGAACGTAGATATTCCTCGAATATCCGCATTCTCTTTGTCCACCCAATCAGCCCAAGCCTCCTCAATTTTCTTGTTGAGTCTTTCATTTAGCTTTCCTGCGCGGGTCTTAATTTTGCACTGTGGCTTTATTCCGGTACCTACTACGTTCCGAAGTAGCGCCAAAACGACACTTTCAGCAAGATCACTGTTAAGTTCTGCTGCACGTGCACGGCCACGGATTAAATCACGTTGTCCAGATGCTACCTGTTCAGCTGTACCAAATACTGGCATCCAGTCTCCACTTAATCGGTCTGTTGACGCCGCATCATATCCACGTTCAAGCGAACTACGGAAATATGCCCTACGAGCAGCACGCTCTGGATTGAAATATGCTATTACCTTATCGAGTATGTTCATCGCCGCTCCCATGACACGTAGGATGTCGTACTATTACCTTCCTCGTCATCAACGCGAGACATTAACTCACGTTCACGGGCGTATAATGTCGGTAGGTCATGCGTCTTAAATCGCTTACCACCTACAGACATCTCGGCGTATCCATTCGTCTCAATTTCCTCGATTATCGTTCGAATACGTTCCAAGTCTTCTCTTGCGCTCATGGTCTCACCTCCTTCTTAACTAAACCAACCTCGGCTATCTGCATTAAAGTCTTCATCATCCGTATCTTCGTCCTCCTCATCGGTATCCAGATTATATTCGGGTAAGTATTTAACACCTACCGAGTCCGCAACCATAGCGTTGTATACACACGTATCCAACAAGTGATTTGTTGGATGACTGGTTAGTGGTTTCCATTGCACTGTAACTGCCCCGGTCTTTACATTTCGGATTTCTTGCTTTTCCTCCGACCGGAGATGCTCTGAATATTCCTCAGGGCAATCCTTAAATAGATGGATTGTACCAGCCTCATTGGCCGGGCGTACCATACGTGCAAATATGAAGTCCTTCCAGTAATCGGTATTCACTACGTACAGCTTCATTCCACCGATGACGCCCTTCTCGATGCTGCTCATCTTATACGGCGGAGCTAGAGGACTATGCGAAGAATCACCTTTAACCGGCACACATACTTCGGGGTACTGTGCGCAGTACTGATATACTTCGTCTGTTCGGTAGCCACTATCGATACCAGCCCTCACAATCTTACGGGCCTCACCATACTCTGATGGATATTCTCTATCAATGAGAATCTCGGTTAAATCTGCCCAACTACTTGCTTGACCATAATCGACTAAGTAGCTTGATACACCATGAGCGTAGGCTCTAACCTCCCACCAGAAATGATCTTGCTGCACGTCGACGGATGCAATGAGTAATGGTGCGTGTTGCGGCACAATACCGCGAGGAACTTCTGATTGCGTAAACACAAGGTTCTGTGTGCTTTTAGTTTTCGCAGATTTCCACGGTTCCGCTAACCCAGAGTTGATAAAATTCATCAACTCACTTGGCTTATCCTTTGATTTGACAAACTCATACGCCACATCTCCAAAGGTAACCCATGGGGAATAAAGGGATGACATATGATAGGCAACCGACCGGACAACTCGGACTTTTGATTCATTCACCGCACGCCATTCGCCTTGACGGAGCATATCCATCTTGTGCTTATCATCAATACGGCGCTTACAATGTTCGCACTCATAATATGCGGTATCACGTATCATATCCGCATTGCCATGGTGTTCCTCCGGCCATTTTATCTGCTTGAATTTGAGGGTCTGCGACACCCCGCAATGCGGACATGGCACGTAATACTGCTTACGTTCATTTGCATCCATATAGGACTGCCAAATATTGCCACCTTCAATCGTAGGAGTTGACACTCTTACAATCTTCTTATCAACGAATGTCTTGGTGCGTTCCTCAGCCAACTTAATCGGATTTGCTTCCTTACCGGAGAAAGCTGGATACTTATCAATTTCATCGAAGAATAAGTACTTAATTGACCGACTCGATAAGCTACTTGGTGAATTCGCCCCAACAAGCACCATGTAATTCCCATTAACGAAGTCTAACTCCAGCAGCTTACTGCCTTCGTCATACATATTCGCAAGCGGCTCTACACTCCTAATCATCGGTTGTACACGTTTATCACTAGCGAATTTCGCGATAGTATCCGTCGGATACACCATCATGACTGGTGATGCGGTTTGATGTAACGCATATCCGATCATATTGAGTTCGGCTTCTGTCTTACCTATCTGCGCCCCGAAACATAACGAGATGCTTTCAATAAGAGGATCCGTGAATTTGTCCATAGGTTCCTTGAGATAAGGTGTCCGCGCTGTACGCCATCGTCCAGGTTCAGCAGATATATTAGTCAATACCCTGTACTTATCTGCCCATTCCGAAACGGTGTATCTTTCAGGTGGCTTGAACGCTTCCAATTCCTCGGGGAACCAGTCAACCTTTGGTCTTTGCTTTTCTCGTGGCTTTGACTTTCGGCGTGTACTCGCCTTCGCGTGCGTAGCTTTCGAGGTATTCTTCGACAAGGTCATTCACCACCTTTTCTACACGAGCACGTTCCTCAGGATCCGTGAACTCACTTCCGATACGCTTACCTAATTTGGTAAACGATGTCTTTAATTCCAATATTCGGTTAGCCCATGCCTGCGCCACATCGGCACGAGGGACATACTCGCCATTAAGCACATCTAGCATTTTCTTTTCACGCGCAGCCTTTGCTTCCTTATAATCAGCTTCAGCTTCTAACTTACGAGTTGATGCGGATTTGCTTTTAGCGTTATCGCCTTTCGCCTGCCCTAAATACACGAGGACTTCCCGGAGATTCCACCAACCTACAGAGGCTTTAGGCATCCCTGCTTTATGATGTCGAGAAATAATTTCCGGAGTGACCCGCAAGAGGTCACATAGTTGAGTGCTGGATACGAGCAGATTGCCTGCAGCATCAAATTTCACTCTCGGTTTTGTGTCCGCCATAGGTGTACTCCTTTCTAAATTCGTCTTTCTACATTCAACAGGAAAATTTTTCTCACAGAGAGAGGACCATCGCGCGGGGGCGACCAGCGGCCATTTTTCGCCCGCGGAGTACCTTTTCCAAATTTTTATTTTCTCAATTAGGTATTATCATTGATACTCAATAAGAAAAAGGGTAGACCTCAACTAAGTAAGGTCTACCCCGGGGCAGTGCAGCAGGCAGACATATTGTGCGGGCCAGACACTGCCTGCTATCTACTACATTTACATTATATTAAATTAAGAGTGTGCCATTCTATGCCATCTTTTCAAATTCAGCTATTGCTTTCTTGTGAAGTCTGTGAACTTGTCGCCACGAATACCCTAGTTCGACAGCTATCTGCTCCCATGGCAATGCATTAATGTATCTGAGATTCAGTACATCCCTGTATTGTCCGTCAGTTATTTGGTTGATGACTTGCTTGACCTTGTTTCGAGAATCAATCAATTCATCCCATTCTCTGTTCAGCTCCTCCCTACATTCTTGTAAGTGCTTACTGATTCGTGGCATAGCATCTCCCGATTCACATATCTGTATAGCTTCTGAATGTAAATCTCGGATAATCGCACTTAGCTGAATCTCTAACGCACGCATTCGCTGCTCAGTATGACGGACAGCTTGTAGTTCTTCATTAGCCATCATATGCGATAATCCCCATATTTACTGATAATCATCTGTGCTCGTAATAATCCGTCAATGTATCCGCTTTCACGAATCCTATCATCTAGCATAGGTGATCTCAGTTGTCTATTACGGGCTCGTATGATGGCAAGACTTAAATCTGACTGTATGGCACCTACAATCACATCTGACCTGCTTCTACGCTTTTGCATCCTTTACCTCCATACGTTCGACAATATCCTCGATGGCTTCTACCATATCTGCTTTGCATTGCTCAACAGCGGTAAACATCTCCTCACACATGGCGTACGCATCATCACTCAGATCATCATCTAATCTCTCGGCAACATTATCCTTGAGATTATCTACAACCTTAACTATATCCATGACAAGATGATACGTGTCATCTAGATAGTGCCCTTTGTTAATTAGTAGTCGCTCGACTTTTGTCATGCTCTTCCCTCTTTGCAATTTCCCGATTTAGATACCAACGGGCTTTTTTCAAATCCTTAATAGCATCGCCCTTATGACCAGCTCGGGATACATACTTCACTACATTACCCAATCGATACCCAAGTTTCATGTCTTCGATGTAATCGATAACCTCGATATCTCCTTGTGTATAATGGCTTGGGTGGTTTATATCATCGCATTGACTAATTATGCGATTAGGGGATTTATCTGCTATAACTTTACCCATATGTATCCCAAATTGATTCGTTACTTTTCCTAAATGCCTAAATCTTTCATCAGCTATATATCGCCCTAATTCCTCGCTAGCTGATAACTTAATAGGTGGCGGCGGGGGATTATTGGGTCTCTCATACAATCTACCTGGGGTTAGCCCATATGAGGTCTTGTATTTTCGATTATCAATGATATCTATTACTTGAATAGTCGTGTAACACACTATTACCACGATGGCTCCGATTAATCCCGCCATTATTAATTGATCCATATTAATCATCCTTTCTGTATTTATCGATTCTTGCTTTTAGGCTTTGCAGCACATATTCCTGTGCTCGATCTTTTTGGGCTAATGCATCCATCATATCCTCATCACGAGTTCCCTCACATATTAGATGATGGATAATTACCTTCTCCATTTGACCTTGGCGGTGTAGCCGCTTATTAGCTTGCTGATATAACTCAAGACTCCAATTTAATCCGAACCATATTACGTGGTTTCCGCCATCCTGTAAGTTAAGCCCGTATGCCGTACTAGCCGGATGCGCTAATAGAATGTCAATTTCTCCAGCATTCCACGCTATCTCATCATCGGCACCTTTTAACTCACAGACTCGTAATTTAGTCTTAGCCAATGCTGCTTTTAACCGTTCACAGTCATGTTTAAAGTTGTAAAACACTAATGCAGGCTTGCCGTTTAACTGTTCTACAAGTTCCATAAAAGCCTCAATTTTACAGCCATGTATCTCGTGAACGTTCCTACCGCCATCATATACGGCGCCATTCGCTAACTGTTGTAGCTTTGTAGATAATGCGGCTGCACTCAAAGCTGTGATATCTTCGCCAGCTTCAATCAACTCTAATACAGATGTACGCTCCATATCTTCGTAGGTCTTTTTAGCTTTTGAATCTAACTGCACATATTTAATATCGTTGATGATTGGAGGTAATTCCAAATAGTCATCAGCTTTCATGGATATGCATAACCCAGATATTGCCGCCATGATACTGTCATTTGAATCGGATTTAGGTTTATAGGAGTACACCATTTCGCGTGACCTCTGATCGGGCTCGAAATAGTAATCCCTAAATCCTGTATACGTTTTTCCTAACGACGCGCCGCGGTCTAATAAATACACTTGCGCCCATAGATCGATTAATCCGTTAGGGGCTGGCGTACCTGTTAACAACACCATACGCTTGATGTGGTTATGCATATAGGCTAATGATTTAAAGCGCTTAGCTGTGTGATTCTTAAAAGAACTAGATTCATCCACAACTACCATGTCAAACGGCCATGCATTCTTATAGTAATCAACTAGCCACGTTACATTCTCACGATTGATGATGTAGATGTCGGCAGGTGTGTTTAACGCCTTAATGCGCTTTGTCAGACTACCTAATACAGTAGATATCCTTAATATACCTACGCCATCCCATTTTCGTGCTTCGCGTTGCCATGTAGCCTCCGCCACTTTCTTAGGCGCTATGATTAGCACTTTACGAATGGCGAATCGGGAGTACTTCAATTCGTATATAGCGGATAACGTGATAATCGTTTTCCCTAAACCCATATCCAGAAATAACCCTATCTTATTTTGATTAACGGTCTTGTCGATACAATATCGTTGATACGCATGCGGAATAAACTGCATTACGCTTTCACCCCAAATTCTTCTATGAATTGATCCAAATAATCAGCCACGGCGTCAGCACCTTTTAGCACAAATACTTTTTGATTTAACTTTTGTAGTTCACGGGCTTGGACTCCCTGTAACCGCGAAAGTGCACCTTTGGATGTCTTCAATTCTACGAAATGAATAACACCATTTGGCCATATGACGATTCGATCAGGCACACCGACATTGCCAGGGGATACAAACTTATATGCTTTACCTCCCGAACGTTTGACGCCTGCAACTAATTTTCTCTCGATATCCTTTTCTAGCATTTCTCACCTCTGAAATTTTTAAACGTTAACATGTTTACATACGCGTATATGAGGGTTCAAATTAAGGCTGTAAAGGGCGTATTTTTTCTTAAAACTCTTTGTTTTGATATTTACCAGTATATAATGTTAACAATGTTAACCAACCTATATAAATATAGATAATTACTGACTTTATGCGTTAACATAGTACGTTAACATTCTCCGAATTCGTTAACATTCTAATGTTAACAAAAATACTGAGAATGTTAACGCTTAATTGAGAATGTTAACGCTATAATTTCAGTTTTGACTCGTTGATTCTGAACCCTCTTTGATGTCCATATTCACCAAATCTCATTAACTGACTTCCGCCCATTGTGTACGGGGAATCCGCCAGTATTTGATTAATTTCCCTGGTCTCGATCTTCTTCATGCGGCTTGGGTCGTTACCAAAACATTCCCACCAAACCTCTGCCGCACAAATACGGTCACGATATACTAATTCTTGCCCCTCGGCAGGTTTAGCATTCATGCTAAGATACGTCCTCCTGGCGCTCCGACTCATCACATTCCAATTTAAAGGCACCTTGATTAATAAAAACTCATTAATCAGTCCTGCTTTGGTATTTGATTCCATATGCGCCTCTCTGGCCGCATCAGCCAGTTTTAGTACAGCCGGGTCATCCTCGATAATGAGGCTTTCCCCGCTTTTATAACGATACAAGGCCTCCGCCCATAACTGGTCAACTTCTCCCGGAAGATTAACAAATATGTTCTTTCGTGGAGTCGTCATCTCAAGATCAATAGGCCAAAATCGGCGATTACCTGTAATATCTTTTAGGAACTCATACTGATTCGTACTGCCAAAAAATACACACTGCCGTGGATACTCTTGCGTACGTCGGCCATAAGCCTGACGAAATACATCTACCTGACGACTTAAAAATTGCTTAGATGCATTTTCTTCCGCCCTCGAATACCCGGCCATTTCACCAGCTTCTATAATCCATTTACCTTGAATACCTTCTGCAGCTTCCTTACCTTCAAATGTGTTTAAGCCATCAGCATACCACTTTTTGCCCATCGTGCGGATAAGGGTACTTTTACCAATACCCTGACCGCCGATAAGAATCGGCATCGTGTCATACTTGCACCCAGGCTCAAACGCTCGCGCTACTGCCGCCGTAAATGACTTTCTAGCGGCTGCACGAGTATACACATTATCTTCAGCCCCTAAGTAGTCGATGAATATGGTATCCAATCGGGCAATGCCGTCCCAGGATAACCCATTAAGGTAATCTAGCACTTCATTAAATCCATTTTGCTCAGCACACATGATGAGGGCATCCATGATTTTATCTTTGCCGGTGATATCATATTTATTTTCTAGGTACCACCGTAAGCCCGCATCATCTGCATCGGTCCATATGCGAAGTCCTGGTGTTGGGTTCCATGGTAGGGCCCCTTTTGCCACGTATCTTGAACCGAATCTATCATAGGCGAGTCTACCGACAAGCGCCGGATCATGATGCATGATTTTAAGCATATTATCTAGCGTATTCTTAGGTCGACCGTTCTCGTCGTACTTTAAAGTCGAGCTTTTCATCCAGTCGACATTCGTCAACGCATTAGGGTCGAGGTCGGATGTCTCAGCGTGAGCCGATACATCCGTGATAATATCAGCAAATACATTTGATGCCGATTCTCGGGCACGGGCCATGTTGAGTTCATTAACGACTACCGTATCTTGCATAGCTAGTTTAGCCATAGCCATGTAAGACGGAAGCTTATGCCCAGGTGTTCCGTCCTTAGCAGTCTCGTCTAAGTTGTGGAACTTATGCAGCCGGATAAGGTCAAAGGCATTAACTAATTGACCACTACACGGGTCAGTATTATGGTGACTGAACAGGAATGTATCGTCATCATAGATAACCGCCCCGGCTACCGTTGAGCCAGTAACGAACGTTAAACGGTCCTCGCTGCCATCAACATCGACATATGCATGAGGTATGAATTTATCAATCGCCTCACGGATGCCATATATTCGACAAAAAGCACCTACAATACCTGGCTTTTCTCTCGGGTCAGCTTGCTTTGCAAGTAACTGCTTTTCATGCTGCGATGCTTCTTTACCAGGTACCTGTGGCCAAGAACGTACATCTCGCCAATCAGTATATTGGCCGAGCATACCGTCAGCAGATAAGAACGCCTTATCACCTACGTAATATACGTATTGCGCATCGTTAGGACATGATGGCCAGTACATAAGCCGAGATGCCTCGAACGTAGTTCCATCCATCATACCGATGCCGATGAGCTCCGCCAGCTTACGAGCGATAGGCTCATACTCATCAGGTGTCATTGTTCTATCAGTAGGGACGATAACGCGTAACCGTGGACGATGCACCGTATGAGAACGGGTTGAGTAGATGGCATAAGCCATACCGAGGCTGTCAATCGTGCGGGCGACGTTCTCAGTTTCCCCAGGCGATATGGCATCCATATCAAGAGTAATCAGATCACGCCCAGACACGTTAATAGCTTTACGTTGTAGACCGTTTAACGTACCACCAACAAAGCCGCCTATATCCTTTAGCTTGCTTTTCTCAGATTTTGGCAATCTGTGGTATTCGTCCACGGTTTCTGTTGTACGAACGGGGATTTTGAGGCGTTCACAAAACTCGGACCATAACATCTCCGTACGGGTCCATTGCTTTGATGTGCGACTCGCACCGATACTGATGGTAATCAGTTTATCGTTTTGCAAGTGTATCCCCTCCTAATCTTTCATATAATAGTCGTTAGTAAATCCTGCGGATGATAATAGTAGCCCATCTGCCCAAGGTATGGCGATTGAGAATATAGCATTAACATCATCTAGTATTGATTCTGCGTTATGCTTATTGATTTCAAGTACAGCTTCGTCATGGATGTGCATGATAATTTGATATCCTACATCCTCCAATCGGCGCAGCGTCAATGCTAAGCAATCGCGAGCGACTGCTTGTGTGATGTTTTCGACTAACTTACCCCCATAGGTACTTTCAGTAACCCATGCAGCATTTACCTTAGTCTTAAAATGTACAGCATCCTTACCGAATGCATTTTGCTTAATGCTTGGGCTAGGATAAAACAGCTTACGTCCGCTAGGTAGTTCAATCGTCATATATCGGTATCCATATATTGGATCAATTTCCAAACGGAACATAATGCCGTGGTCAAGGCCTATAGGATTCCCGGTAGTAACGGTGTACACGGCCGCATTTTCAACGGCATACCATAAATCTCGTATTCTAGGTGATGCGTTACGCCACAAATTTACGATTTCAGGTAATTCTTCCTCATGGAGCCCCATATCAAGAGCGCCCATGGCTTTTAGCGCATTCACTCCGCCTTGATAGCCGAGTGCCAATTCAGCGACTTTACCTTTTTGTCTAAGGTGCCCATTCTCGCCATGTTTAACAACGGGAACACCGAACATCGATGATGCGGAAGCACAGTATATGTCTCCGCCCTCAGCGAATACACGTTGACGCCAATGTTCTCCCGATAACCATGCAATGACCCGAGCCTCTATGGCTGAGAAGTCTGCCACACATAATGTATTACCTTCTTCAGCAATAATTGAGGTACGAATTAATTGAGATAGCGTATCCGATACATCACCATACAGAAGTTCTAACCCTTGACGGTTTTTGGTCTTAACGAGATGCCGAGCCGTGTCAAGGTTCTCGATGTAATTTCTCGGCAGGTTCTGCACCTGGATAAGACGACCCGCCCAGCGTCCGGTACGGTTAGCGCCATAGAATTGTAACGTTCCTCTAAGACGAAGATCAGCGCCCATAGCACCGTCCATCATGGTGTATTTAGATACCGATGACTTCGCGAGTTTCTTCCGAATCATAAGTACTTTTGCGGCAACATCATCAGCATCCGACAGAGCATCGGCCACAGTGTCCTTAGTTAACTTCTCAAGACTGACATTAGTATTATTGTTTAACCAATCAAGTAATTGATTGCGGCTGTTAGGGTTGCTAAGTCCTGTAATTTGATAAGCTTCATTCATCAGCATTTCGCGATTTTCTTCATCAATGAATAGGGCGCCTTCAACCAATTCATGGTCGATGCGTACCCCTCTACTATTGATTTGAATATCAAGATGCCAATCTTTCCACGTATCATCAGGTACAGGGAACGAGGCTAATCTGTGATAACATTCCATCTCGGTCACAACGTCCTGGCGGTTGTACTCAATGAATGCGTTCCATTTATCCATATCGTGTCTAGGTAGATTACGGGTACGGCCCCCATTACGTTTAGTAGGCTTACATGGTGTACAAAAGTACTTGATAAGTGCTTTCCCCGATGCATCCTTTTTCTTATCCTGAGGTAATCCCAGGGCCTTGCCGAGTAAGGCTAGGCCCATAGGATATCCTAGGTAGGCACCATGAATCATCGTGCATTGCCACTGATCAACCGATGTGATTAACCCTGCACGATTTAGACATGTAATTTCAAATTGTGCATTGTAAGCGTGCTTGATTACATCTGGGTTTAATAAATCATGAATTACACTGTCAGGAATTACTCCTCCCTGCGCTAAATCTACAACTTCAACAGAACCAAAGTCGTAGGAATACGCAAAGAGTAATATAGCGAAATCAGGAGATTCAGTGTATTTGTACACGCCGAATGAGATATCAGTCGATGAATATGTTTCTATATCAATACTTAGATGCCTCATATCAGGCACCTATTAGTAAGGTTGACCAGTTACAGGGTTAATCCCTACAGGAGCTTGCTGTACAGGTTGCTGAGGTGTCGTAGCGTATGCCGGTTGTACATAACCTTGTTGAGGTGCTTGTTGTTGCACAGGTTGACCTGCTGCTACTGGAGCACCGGTATAAACATTAGCTGCGCTACCTTGAGGTGCACCAAATACAGAGGATGCAGCAACAGGCATACTACCCAGCGCTTCACCATCGCGTACTTTTTGAACAGGACCTAAACCACATCCGATACCAGTGGATTGATTGGAGTAGAAGAAGAATCGAACGAGTACATTGACATACATGCCGGAGTATACTTGCGTAGGATTTGTGAGAGGATTACCTTGAAGATCTACTACTTCAACTTTATAACTAGCGTCTTGCGCTGCTGTAAATACCCAATGACCTTTACATTCAGGGCCAAATTCCTTACCAGATTGTGTGTAACCATCACCGTCATGAATTGGTACTTTAGGCTGTGCTGGAACACGTGCGCCGAATTTGGTACGCGCGGCTTGGATAGCAGCCTCGATAGCATTCATAAGTGCTTGGTGTTGAGCTACATCAGTTTTAGGCAAAAGAATAGTAGCTGAATATCTAGGTTTAGCACCAGGCTGTGTGGAATTAGCCCAAGGTTCTAATAGATGGCAATAGGATACACGAACATTTTGCAATAATACTTCAGTTGGTTGTGGAACGAATGACATAATTAATTACCTCCATTATTATCATTAGATACATTAAATATTTGCGCCGCAGTAGGTTGATTGGTAACCCGAGGGCGCTTATCGGATTCCTCAACTAGGGTAGGCTTACCTGCTTTCTTAACTATCATGTCGCCTACCATATCATTAAATTGGGTTTTACCGATGGTCTTTTCCATCTGAGCCAATGTTAATGTCTTGCGTTCATATAGAATGCTTTCATCGATGCCAGCTTTGATTAAAGTATCGATAGCAGCATCGGTGTCTTGAAAGGCCCGACTACCACGACCCTCTACAGCTTTCCAGCCAGGGACTGTCACCCCATTAAGAGATTCAGTGAGTGCGTAGTCTTTCATATCCTCGAGCCAAGCAGCGACGTCTTTGCCCCGACGAAGGTATTCACCGAGTTCTGTCATCGAGATAAGTCGAGGATCATGATTAGCAACTAGCGCACTGTGCAATGAGTCATTTGCCTCATATCGGGCTTTGCACTGTTGTTTTGCCCTACAGAATCTGCACCAGTCGCCGGGTTCAAATTTACCATTGCCAGACATAGCCTCGTCTGCACGAGGTTTGACGAATGTATTACCCCACTCCAGTAGTTCTGCCGTAGGGATTTCCCATTCACTGATGTTATTAACACGGGGCTGCACGATAGTCATTTTAACCGTATTGAACATATAGAGTAATCTATATGCATCAATCGCACCTAGTGCGTATAACATCATTTGCGGATTGTGTTCCGCATCAACAACTACCCCTTTTCCGTGCTTATAATCAACGATGTGCAAAGTGTCACCCGATAGGATAATACAGTCAGCCGTGCCAAATCCATCGGGTACATAACGGCTAAAGTCAACGCGTTTTTCAATTGCTACTACTGGAGTTGCCGTACAGCCTAACATAACGCCTTTAACATATTCGAGGTATGTTTCCGAGGTATCGTCCATTTCTGGTTGCCACAATTCATCTTTTTTGATTTTGTTGAACTTGCGAGTGTATGTGGATTTCGCCATGGCCGTTGTATACTTCTGTAGTTTTAACTCACAAAGTTCGTGTGTCAGGGTTCCTTCCTTTGCATACACAGATGTACTATCGGGAAAGTTCTCCTCTAAGAGAGGAGCAGCTGTACAATGCAGCCACCGGTGCGATCCCGATGCGTTTAATAATGCATGTGATCGAGGTGCCATTAGATTCTTGCCCCCAATCCTCTAATTGCATTTACTAATTCAGGGTATCTGTCCTCAGGTACTTCACCCAAGTATTGAACACCGAATTGTGCCATTAATTGTTGCAATTCTACAGCTTTCCCTGCGTCAAGTAATGGTGCAAGCGCCGCTTGAATTTCAGGTAATGTATACTTTTTAACTTCTTGAGATACCGGAGCGGTGACTGGTGTTTGTGCCGGTGCTGCAGTGGCTACGTTGACAGTTGGTGCCGTAACGGCTACTTGAGTAGGAGTAACTTGTACAGCTGCATTAGGTGATGTCATGGATACGGAGTTTGGTTGCACAGCTACTGTTGTAGTAGGTACACCTTGATTTGTATCTTGTGGAGTTAGATTAGATACGCACACGGACGGTGCTGCTACTGTAGATACCACTGTATCTACTATGCTAGGGGCTTTATCATCCATTGCCCTGTCGTTATCTACAAAACTCTTGAATTGATTTAACACAGCTTTTAGCTGATTATATACATCCAGTACATTAACACCTTGAACTTCAACTTTAATCATTGTTTAAATCCTCCTGAATATTAATAATTGATTGGTTGTAATACGATTCTTTTAACTCAAAACCTAAAGCCCTACGCCCCATACGAAGTGCCATAACTGGTACAGTACCAATACCGGCAAATGGATCGAGTACGATATCATTCGGATTACTCCACAATTCTATGCAACGAGCCACAGTATCTAGCTGTAGCGGGCAAATATGACGTTCATCCTTATTGTCACGAGCTGCTTTATAATTCAGCGTATGTGTTTGGCGGATATCGGCCCATACGGGATTAGCATATCGGCGCCATACTTGATGGCTATACATAGGCTCCGTATTATATTTCTGCTTTTTATCAAACAACTCTGGATCCGGCGCCGGTCGTTCAACCCCTTTGATTCCCTCAGGCTCCTCTTGACCGAAGAACTGAGTAAATCCATCTGGATGCGCGATGGGCTCCGGATTGTCACCAGGTTTACGCAATGTCACGATGTAATCAGGCGCCCCCATTCTACACATGGCAGAATCTTTTACAATTTGCTTGTGTAAAAGCCCTAGCGCCTTTGTCCGAGTAGCCTCAATGAGAGGATCTTTCCAAATTGTGACTCGGGAATGCATCACGAATCCAGCATCCTGGAAGGCTCGAATAATATCACCGGGAAAATCTTTCATTCCGATAACGCCGTCCCTAGATTTCGTGAGTGGCAAATCCATACAATGAACTGATACTAATCGCCCAGGCATTATTACGCGGTATAGTTCTGTGATCAAGTACTTGAAGTGCTGCCAAAACTCACTATCAGTAGATGAGTTTCCCATATCCCTATCAGAATTAGAGTAGACATACAAACTACTAAAAGGAGGGCTAAATATGGAGTAATGAACGCTATCATCAGGCAGCCCTTTCAGCACTTCTACTGAGTCACCATTATAAATTGCAAATCGGGACTCAATTAACTGATTTAGCACGTTCACGTTGTAGGTCCTCCTTTGCTTTTTTATTTAACGCTTGCAGCATTGCAAATCCAGCTAGGGCAGCTATAGCTTTATCCATACCTGCATCAACAGATAATCTAGTTAATCTGGCTGCTTTTAATTCATTGATATGGATGACTCTTATGTTATGAGCCTTAGCATAAGCTAGCTCCAAATTGCACCCGGTTGAGTTCTCCCATCCGTTGCACATTATGATTGCATCGCAACCACTTAGAAGGTCAATACACCAGCATATGCCGGTATCATAATCAACCTTGTTATATAAATGCCCAAACATATGTATAGGCGATAGGAATATGTTATGCGTATCATTGCCAAAAGGTTCCTTTATCGGAAATACGCCCATATCGTCCTGCAGCCACTTTAATACAGAGTCAGCATTCTTTTTATTTTTAGCCAATCCTCCGAATGGATGGCTTACGTAAATTTTAGTCATATAACAGCCCTCATTTCTGCCCAGTTAGGTAACACCATCGGCACACACGGATTATATTCCGTTGATTCCCGTCTAGTTTTAGATAATTCAGTACGAACAGCATCACGGGTTAGCGCAATCATAGCGTCCTTCATTTTAATAGCATCCGCTTCCTTACGTTCGATATTCGCTTTAACCGCGCCTTCCTTTTCGGAAATTACGATATAGGCGTTTACCTCATGCTTCTGGCCAAATCGCCAGCATCGACGAAGCGCTTGATAATACTGTTCATAACTATCGGATAGACCGACAAATATCATATTGTGGCAGTTTTGCCAGTTCATTCCGAATCCGGCGATACTTGGTTTTGTTACCAAGCATTTTAGGAATCCAGAACCAAAACCTAACATCATGCCCTGTTTTCGAGTCGCCTTATCGCTACCTTTGACGTCCTCTGCGAGATCAATCATTTCTTTCAGAATAGTCGATTCATCGTTAAGGTCGCACCACACTAGCCATTGCTCATTAGATGCATTGACTAAATCAGCGGCCGCTCGACATCTTGATTCAAGAGATGCTTTGCGTGCTTTGCGGCGTTCCAATAATGATAAAGTAGGGACATCTTCGCCAGTTTTATCAACTACGATTTCATGTACGTGTAACTCAGGCAATTCATAGCCATCATCTTCATATCCCAGGGATGCCGGGTTATCTATCACGACTGCCCATGACGCCATCCATTCCCAAAAGGTATTTTCCGCATGACCTTTTAATCGCCATTTAGCGGTATCACTACCATCGTGCGTGAAATACATAGATAACATCTCATTACGGCTCATGATGCCGAGGAACTCCGCATGATTGCCAAGCTCCATATAGTCATTCGGTGCAGGTGTTGCCGTACATGCCAAACGGTATGGTGTATTACTGAATCGATTTATTAAATCCGTACGTACCTTACCAGTAAATGACTTTAGGATACTCGATTCATCAAGCACGACACCTATCAAATTATCGGTATTGAATCGTCCCAATTTCTCATAATTCGTAATATTAACGCCTGGCGCAATATCATCATCAGATTCGCATATAGTCACAGGAATATCGAAACGTTCACCCTCGGACTGTGTTTGAGCGGCCACAGCTAGTGGTGCTAATATGAGTACTGATCCACCTGTATGTAGATAAATCTCATACGCCCAGGACAGCTGCATTAAAGTTTTACCTAATCCACAATCTGCGAATATGGCAGCTTTACCTTTTGCTAAGGCCCATTTAACGATATCTCGTTGGAAGTCAAATAAATGTTTGTTTAACATACCTGCGTCAATAACAAATCCATGAGATTCTGACATTTTAGACTTGGAGTTGATGAAAGCGTTATAATTCATCTACAGACGCCTTTACAGATTCATACTCAGTAAGTAACGCTGAGAATTCCGGATTATCTTTTGCAAGTAATCGATACATAGTCAAGCGCTCAGCGTTTTTAGCCTTTTGTTCGAGTTTCTTTTCGATGTCCTCCAATTTAGCTCGATCGCTTTCACGTTTATCACATTTAGAAGTATCGATAACTGCAATGACCTGTTTAACTACATTCCCTTTGAAACCTTGCATCCGAACAGTATCAAGGTCTTTTGCCTTTTTCAAAACACGAGCAACGCCTAAGCCATTTCTTGATTTAACAACAACCCAATCACCGATACCAATGTTGTCGATTGGAATATTTGTATCGGAGTCGTAATATCTAAACCAAAATTCATCTGGGTTATGCACAGGCGTGTTATTTTGCCAGTAATAATCACTGGTATCGTAAGTAACTAATAGGAATTCCATAAGTTGTCCTTTCTGTGATATAATCAACGTAGAATAATATTTTTCTAATTTGAGCTTGTTGATGTTGCCGCATCATCAGGCTCATTTTTTATGCCCAAATCCTCGCATTCATCAGGAATGCAATAATCTCGCTTTGGACAGGTACTACAATTTCGCAATTTAATCACCACCTTTCAAAGCGCTTAAATCAAGCACCATCTCCGGCTTCCTATTTTCCCATGTGTAATAATCTAGACCTGCTTCTTTTAACGCATCTGCAGCAGCACGTCCGGTTTGAGCTTCATCAATAATTCTGTAAGCACTTTGTCTAGCATTACGTACTTTTGTTAGTCGTTCCACGAACGGCTTTAAGAGCTTACAAATAGCAGCCCCTGCTTTTGGTGGTTCATGATAGAAACTTTTACCCCGACTAATCATGCGATCAATTAAAAAATCCGAAGTCGGCATATTAGCCAAAACGCTACCGCCAAATCCCGCTTGCCTAATTTCCATAGCTGCTTTCCGTGCTTCGGATAGAGCATCTTCTAAACGCTTAAAGGCATCTAGTGATTTAATTTCTTTAGTTAATAGCGCTTCATATTCATTTTCAATTGCATCGGTTTTGTCAGAACTAATACGGGATACGAAGTCCCTTACTTTTTGTTTGCTGATATAAGGTTTTGTCATTTTCTGTCTCCTTTTAGCTATAATAAGGGTTTTTACAATAATCGCCGTGAGTTCTTACTCGTGGAATGTACGTGACATTTTTCTCCTCCTCTGCATCCATTTCGGCTTTATCTTTATAAAAGCCGTATAGGGATATAACGAATCCGATTAACGATTGCAATATAAACTGTTCCCAACCGATTTGGTCTACTTCCAAGGCCCCCATAGAGCCCGCTACAAGGAACGTCCCCAATAACATATAGCCCATAAATTGATCTCCTTTATAACATCATCATTGATAAAATAGATGCTACTGCAGCAGTAGCAAAGCTTAAATGCATTCCTGCGTCAATCCATGTCATGATTAATTCCTCCTAATGAATTCCTGCGGATTCAAACTCCGCATCAACTACTTTCACGTCCCAGCCTAATGAATGGACAAGGAACGTCCTAAATCCCTCTTTATCGATGACAAAGCTACGGGATTTCTTACCTGGCGACTGCCAGGCATACGCGAACGGAAATCGGTCTCTTGCGATGCCCTCTCGGATAGCCGTTAGACTAACACCGAGCACGGTCGACATTTGAGCGACCGAAATCACTTTTCTAATCATGTGCACTGCCCCTCCTTTACTTGATTTTAATTCAAGTCCCTGGTCAAAAAAATTTGGTCTACGGTACACCCAAAGTATGCAGCCACTGCTACAACTTTACTTATAGCCACGTTGGAGATATCCTTTTCCCATGCACCATAGGTCGGTAAAGATACGCCTAAATCCGCGGCTACTTGGGCTTGTGTAAGACCCTTTCTTGCCCTTAATTCAGCTAAATAAAATTTCTCGGGCATTAATACCACCTCCTTTTGTGACATCATCTTAACATGAATTAAATTCAAGGTCAAGCATTAATTTGAATTTTTTTCAAGTTTTTACAAAAAAATATTAAATCTATTTGAATTTAAGTCAAATATATACTATAATTTAACTATAGTTTGGGGAGAGATTAAGGAGGAAGAGATGAGACTTTCAGATAACATTAGACGATTTAGACGACTTCGTGATCTATCACAAGAAGATATAGCAAAAAAGCTAGGATATAAATCCTTTACAACTATACAAAAATGGGAAACAGGTATGGCCGAGCCGCCTGTAGGTAAATTATACGAACTAGCCGATATACTCCGTGTCAATATCATGGAATTACTAGGTGAAGAGTCTGACAATAATATAACGGATATGCCTATCAGTACTTACAAATTTGTACCTGCATCAGTTTCAGCAGGCGCATTAACTAATATAGATAGCATCAACTATATGCCAAGTGTTATGATTCCGGACTTTATGATGGGTCGCTACGCGGGTAATAGAAATATTATTCTCATGCACGTAAACGGCGAAAGCATGAATAATGTCATTCAAAACGGCGCCGTTATTGCCGTTTTAACTAATGTAGAGCTAAGTGACATCCATGATGGCGACATTGTCGTAATTAAGAACGGTGGCGACTACACAGTTAAAAGATTTTATAATGATAGCCCGCATCAAGAATTCGTATTTAGACCGGACAGCAACAATATGGCGTTCCGCGATATCGTATTCAGCTATGATGCAACTGATGACTTATACCTAATTGGTAAAGTCGTAATGTACAATGTGACTTTGTGAAGATGCATAAAGGGAGATGTTAATATGAATCGTAAAATTGGGGTATCTACTATAGTCATACTAATAATATTAATTATAGGAGTGGCTATAGCGTTAAAACCATCCGCAAGTCTTACTTTGAAGAATGCTACGGTAGCAGGGTATACATTCACGCAAATTGTTATTGAAGATTGGACTTTTACTAGGCAACAAGTAGACTCTCACGGTATGGCACATACCGATGCAGGTGATTTTGATGGTGATTTCACAATAGCTCAGACAGTACCACCAAACTATGCATTGCTGGCATTTCCTAGTTCATTTATGTATCATCACATATTAATATCGAGTGCGATATCCCCCGAAGAGCAAGAACTGATACGCTCCGGTAAAGTATCATTTACGTATTATATAAATGGAGTTCCACACGATATAAAGTTTAAGTAAAATAATAATACCCCTATCACATGATAGGGGTATTTTAAGAGGAATATAAATATGGCTATGAAAAGGGCAAACGGAACTGGATCCGTTTATAAAATGAAGCATAAGCCTTTACGCAAGCCGTACCGTGCAGTCGTAACTACTGGCTACGACGAGAATGGTAAATGTAAACGTAAGACAATCGGCTATTATGCTAAATCAAAAGAAGCATGGGATGCCTTATCAGAATACGGCATCTACCCAGAGAAATTTGAAACTAAAAAAGTTTTATTCAGTGAATGCTGGCGATGGATGATTGCCGATAAAGAGCGGAAAGGGATAGATGTCAAAAAAGGCGGATATTCGACCGCACAGGCTAAGTTAACCTCTATTTGGAATAAACCTATACAAGAAATCAAACTCGTCCATCTACAATCCATAATCGATGAAAATAGCCATTTGAGTCGGTCATCTATCGGTCTTATTGTAAAAGGATTGAATGGCGCCTTTGAGGCAGCTATCAAGAATGATGTTATTATAAAGAACTATGCTGCACTCTTGGAACTAAAGCCGGCGGAAAAGTCAGATATACATAAGCCTTTTACGGAGGCAGAAATTCAAGCAATATGGGAACATACTCACATGGATATAGCCAAATTACTTTTAATGTATATTTACTCCGGCATGCGCCCCGTTGAGTTGTTGTCCATAAAACTTGAAAATGCCCACCTGGATGAGCGATATGTCATCGGCGGTGTAAAGACAAAAGCAGGTAAGGATAGAATTATACCTATCGCAGATTGTGTTATGCCTTTTTATCGCGAAATTTACGCCCAGGCGCTCGTTTCTAACTCCGATACACTTATCCCTCATGGGTACACTTCAAAGTACCTAGGAAAGCCGGTAAAGCGATTTTGTAAGGAGTTAGGAATATCTGACCACTTACCACATGATACTCGACATACGTTCATCACATTGGCTAGTAACTACGGAGTGGATCGATATATTCTAAAATCCATAGTCGGCCACACGCAAAGCAAAGACATCACCGCAGATGTGTACACGCATAAAACGATTGAGCAGTATATTGAAGAAGTAAATAAGATACCCGCATCATTTAGCTAAAGGTTGTGCAATGGTTGAGCAACGCACACAAATTTTAGCTAATTTTAAAAGAAAAAGCACAGTACCTATTCTCATAAGTACTGTGCTTTCTGCATTTGTAGAACTGTATGTATTATTTGGAGTACAATTCGACGATAAGTGTTTCGTTAACTTCGATAGGAAGTTCTTCACGTTGAGGAAGACGAGTGAAAGTAGCTTTGAAGCCTTCCAAGTCTTTTTCAATGTAAGGAAGTTCGAAAGAACGAAGTTCTTGGAAGTTAGTTTTGAACATTTCGTTGTCACGAGATGCTTCGCGTAATTCGATTACATCGCCTGGTTTGCAGGAGAAGGAAGGAATGTCTACACGACGACCGTTTACCAAGATGTGGCCATGGTTTACCATTTGACGAGCTTGACGAATGGAGTTACCGAAACCGATGCGATATACAAGGTTGTCAAGGCGTTGTTCCAAAAGGATCAACATGTTTTGACCTGTAACACCTTGCATTTTTTTCGCTTTATCATAATAGCGTACGAACTGGCGTTCTAACAAGTTGTAGTAAGCTTTAACTTTTTGTTTTTCTAATAATTGTGTGCCATACTCAGACATTTTCTTCTGACGTTGGTCTTTTTTGACGCGATTCAAGGCTTTTGCGTGACCGAATACGTTCACACCAAAGCGACGACAAAGTTTGAATCGAGCCTCTCTTCTCGTTGCCATGTAATTATCACCTCATAAGATTAAAATAAACTTGTACCTACACATAATGGTACCCAAGTATAATATCATTTTCATCTACTTATGTCAATTATCGATACCTATGAAAGTCATTGAAATAAGTGCATAATCACAATTTTTAATTACACTTTTTTACGATAATACTACGCACTATATCGATTGTGCATGTTTCATCATATTTTATAGATTTAGATGAAAAATCAATTATAGTATGCTACAATATGAATAAGTAAGGTAATAGGTATCATTGGAGTCTTATGTCTAAGTTGGGGGAATAACATGAAAGAGTTACCTACAATGCAAGAGCTACAAAGTTTTATTACCTATAATAAAACAGGAAGCTTTACATTAGCTGCACAATCTATGAATATTACACAATCAGCTTTCAGCGCTCAAATGAAAAAATTAGAGCGTTTAGTTGGTGTGAAATTAATCTCCCGTTCTACAAGAGGTAGCCGTTTAACACCAGAAGGTGAGTTATTCCTACCAGAAGCAGAACAAGTTCTCGACACATTGGAACGCGCTATCCAATCCATTCGTTTGGCTAGCAAGGTTGAACGCCCAATTCTAAATATTGGCGTATTACGTAGTCTTGGGGATATCCGTCTAAACGGTTACGTTTCCCACTTCTTCCAAAACCATCCTGAATTCTCTGTTAGTATTTACGATATGGAAGAAGAAGAATTGATGCTCGACTTGCGCGAAAACCGCATCGACATTGCATTACTCTATTTACCAAATAATAAGGATATGTCCGCATACGAATCCACCGCTCTTAGAGAAGACGAATTTGTATACTATGCACCAAACTTAGTGAACGGTATGGAAACAGCGAGTTTAAAAGCCATCCAGCAACAACCACTGCTCATGTATCCACCTAAATACTTTATGTATCGCACATTAAAAAACTATGTTGGGAACGGTCAACAAAACCTACATATCCGCGGTAGCCGTTTATCCAATCCATATACAATGATCGACTACTGTCAAAAGAATAAATCTGGTTGCATCGTAGCACGCCAAATTTTAAGTTCTTTAAACATCAATGATGGCTTTGTACCTTTAGAAAAACCATTCAAACTACAAGTGTGCTTCGCATTTAAGAAGAATAATTCTAAAACAGAAACTATGCATACCTTCATGGATTATGTACAAAGCGAATCACCACCACGTTTATAATAACGAATAGAACCCCGTATACCTTTTGGTGTACGGGGTTTTACTATAAACAACAAATGACCTATCTATACAAAACAATTGCTCTCTTTTATCCTAAGTTGTAGAATAGAGAATAGATTTCAATTAATACAGTAAGAATACAGTGAGGTTACTATGCTCTTATCTATTCTATTCTTTATACTAGCAGGACTTGCGGAAATCGGTGGTGGCTATCTCGTATGGCTCTATATGCGCGATGACAAAGGACCGATTTACCTGATCGCAGGTGCTTTTATTTTATTCTTATATGGCATCATTCCTACCTTCCAGCCAGAAGCTAGCTTTGGTAAGGTATATGCAGCATACGGCGGCGTATTCATTGCCCTCTCTATTCTATGGGGCTGGCTTGTGGACGGCTTGCGACCAGATATGTATGATATTATCGGTGGTATCGTGTGCCTTGTAGGTGTATATATCATCATGTATGCACCACGTTAAATATGTAGTTTCCAGATATAACAATAATAAAATTTATATTTTTTAGATATAACAATAACTAACTATATATTTTGAAAGTACAACCATAGCAACTATATATTTTTTACATAAAACTATATAAGCATTACAGCAAAAGGAGTACAACTATAACAGTTGTACTCCTTTATTTATCTACATGACCATATGTATTTTTTACATACTAAAAAAAACGGCTATCCGAAGATAACCGTTTGCTTTGGTGGACGATGACAGGATCGAACTGCCGACATCCTGCTTGTAAGGCAGGCGCTC
>OBVN01000086.1_pt1 | contig 60243 bp, 65 predicted proteins | sample 1476171 | NCBI WGS metagenome assembly OBVN01 (sample SAMEA2580014, study PRJEB22360) | human gut metagenome | biome: human gut; feature: human-associated habitat; material: faeces | place: Denmark | collected 2008/2010
TATCAAATTTTTAATATTTTTTTGTATTTTTTATCATTGTCACAAAATTATCTCAAATTTAAATAACTAAATTTAACTAATTACTTGTTATTATGCCAAAAAAGATATATTATATATATGTATATTTGCGTATCTTTCGCAAATATTCTAAAACTAAAAAGGAGGGGACAAGATGAAGAAACTTTTAAGTTCTTTAATGGTAGCTTGCTTAATGTTTGTTGCAACTATCTCAACTGTTGGTGCTGTTGGTTCTATCACTGCTGATGAACAAAAAATCATCGATGCTTTAGAAGCTGGTGTTACAGTTGATGGAGTTAAAGTTAATCTAAAAGCTGCTGATATTAATGCTGCTAAAAATTACTTAACTAACAATGATGTTACAGCTGCTCAAGTGACTACTATTTTGAACAACATTGAAGGAGCAAAATCTTATATGCAAACTAATCATATTAAAGATATCGCTTCTATCAAAGGTGCTCATGCCACTGCAATTTTAGGTTTCGCTCAAGCTGCAGCTGATGTACTTGGGTTAACTATTAAAGTTGGTGCTGATGGTACTGTCACTGTTTACAAAGGTAGCGAAGTTGTTTATTCAACTACAAACGTTATCAAAAAGACTGGTTATGATTTCACTCAAACTGCTGTAATGGCAGCTGGACTTGTAGCTGTATTATTCGGTGCAGGATATTACGCTAAGAGAAAACAACTTTTAGTTAAATAATCGTGCGATTAAAACATAAGCAAAAAAAGATAATGGCACTAGTATTAGTGCCATTATCTTTTACCATTATCTGCTACCTAGTATTATTTTTAATAATTAGTCCAATTATTGAACCAGTCATGTCTATTTACAGTCTTGTTGCTAGTGAACATGCACCAAATTTAAATGATAACAGCAACAAAGATCTATATAAAAATAAACTAGTTAGTTCTGCTACTATTAAAGCTTCAGAAGTAGTAATGCCTTCTTATGGTGACCTATTTGGTAAAATAACCATTGATTCTGTCAACAAGACAATTAACCTATACTATGGTGATGGTAATGATCAGCTTCGTAAAGGCGCTGGATTATTCAACGGTTCATTTTTACCAGGATTTAACCGTACTTCATTAATTGCCGGTCACTCATTGCCTTACTTTGAATGTTTAGGTGATGTCAATGTTGGAGATATTATTAAAATATCTACCCATTATGGTGATTTTGAATATAAAATAACAGATACTAAAATTGGTAAAGCTACTGATGAATCAAATTACGATCTTGCCCAAAGCGAGAAAGAACAATTGATCTTATATACATGTTATCCATTCGAATTGATTGGTTACAAAGCTGACCGTTTATTTGTTTATGCAGATAAAATAAGTGGTCCAACGATCTTGGAGGGACAATAACATGGCAAGAAAAAAATCAAGTAGTCGAACTACATTATCGTATATTTTATCATTATTAATTGCAATCTTTCTAAGTATCTTAGTAGTTCTAACAGTAACTCGTTTTACTGTTATGTCTCCAAGTTTCTTAATTTCTAAAATGGATGGAGCTGATTTTTATAAACAATCAGTTGTATCATTAAATGAAGAGATCCAGCAAGAAACACAGTCAACAGGATTTCCTATAGAAATGTTTGAAAACTATGTTGATGAAGATACTGCTAAAACAGCAATGGAAAAATACATTAATAATGCCTTTGATGGTGGTGAAACCACTATTAACACAACTGAATTTGAAACAAAACTTACCCAGGATATAGATAACTATTTAACAACTAATAATATTATTATTAATAGTGAATCACAAGAAGCAATTAGCGTACTGAAAAGTAACTTGATTGATTTATACAAAAGCTATTTATCATTCCCTTATCTAGCCCTTGTTATTGATGTTATAAATACATATGATGGAATCTTTTTAATTGCGGCAGCAGCTTTAGTTGTTTTAATCGGATTAGCAAGTTTCTTATTATATCGCCTATATAGTCATTATCAAGGTAGAAGACGCTATTTCTCATATGCCCTATCGGCTTCTGGTTTAATGTGTTTCGCTTTACCATTCTTTATCTATATTGGTAAATTTATTGATAAAATCAGTTTATCACCTGCATATTTCTATAATTTCTTTACAAGTACCTTAAACTCTTACATGTTGACATTTGTAATCGTTGGTTTAGTAATGATTGTTTTAGCAAATATTGTAGCGTATATAAAATTTGAACGAAAATAATGCGCTTGTAATTAATACAAGCGTTTTATTTTGCTTATAAAGAAAAAAGGCTCTAACTTAAATTATAGGCCTTTTAACTGTTATGTGTAATTATCAAATATTTGTTCAGCGGTCTTAATTAAAGCTTTTGAAAAAGCCAGCTCAAATACTTCATAATCAAATGAACTTCGTGTAATTCGATTAAACAGTCGATAAAAATCATCATGATTGCTGATAAAATAAGGAATTCCTGCATCAATACCCAAATACTCACAATACTTAAGATAATTATTGGTGTCAATGTTTCCACCTTTTTCAAATCGATAGACAGTACTCTTACTGATTTTCAACACTTTAACAATTTCTTTTTGGGGAATCTGCTTTGTTTTTCTAATTCTTTTTAACACTTTCCCTAATGTCAAGATAAACCTCTTTTACATTACCCCAATTTAAATTAAACCTAATCGCTGCAGACACTTAAAGATTCCATCATCATCAGGCTCTTCAAATGTATCATCCGCAATTGCTTTCAACTTATCAGGAGCTAAATACGATACTACTCCATAAGCTGCCTCGCTAATCATTTGAAAATCATTCATACTGTCACCAAAAGCAATCGTATCTTTCATATCTCCACCTAGATATACAACTGCTCGTTTCATTGCATCACCTTTAGTACAATTTTTTAAAATAATTTCACCATTAATAAAATCGTCTGTTTCCTTAGAAAAAATAACGATATTAAAAAACTCACTTAAATACTTTACACAATCATAAAATGCCAACTTATCTTCTGCAATAAAACATACTTTTGTTACTTTCGTTTGCAAAATGTTAAATTCACTGATTGGTAAACGTACTTCTTCATTTCTACGCTCTTCTAAAAAACGTGCTAATTCAAGATTTCCTTCAAGAATATTTGCTTGCTTCTTTTCAAAAAAATCTTGGACACCTGGTGTTTGATACAAAGCATCTTTAGTTTCTAAGCTAAATAAAATTTTAGCATTAGTAAATAAAAGCATTACTTCTGATAAAACATACTGGTTAATAAAATTCTCAAAGATGTATTTACCATCAATACTAACAAAACCACCGGCTGAAGAAATTATTCCGTCAAATCCAATATCCCGTATCGATTTCATTATCGACACCGGAGCACGTCCCGTACATAAAAATGTTTTATGACCATTTGCCCGTGCTTTCTTTATTCCTTCTTCAGTATTCTTAGTTACTCGTTTACTTGGACCAATTAAAGTTCCATCAATGTCAAAAAATAAATATTTACCCATCTTTATCCTCCGTTATGACTATATTATACAAGGATTTCATCAATTAGTATCGGTTTTTCAACAAAAAAATCAACAATTTTATAAGCTCCATATAATTCGTTAATTAATTCATCGCTTACTTCATTATTTGCATGGATATAAGCTAATACTTCTCCCACCTTACATTGATCTCCAACTTTTTTATTTAAGATAATCCCTACGCTATGGTCAATAACATCATCCTTAGTCTGACGACCACCGCCTAATTTCATTGAAACTATTCCTAATGTTTTAGCTTCAAGAGTTTGAATATACCCAGCTTGCTTAGCTTTAACCTCAATAATTAGTTTAGCTTTAGTAAACAACTCAGGATTACCAAACTCATCATTTCCATGTTGATATTTAACCATTTCTTTAAATTTATCTAATGCTTGACCAGTATCAATTACCCGCTTAAGCATTTTTAAAGCGGACTCTTCATTTTTGCATTTTTTGGCCTGTACTAACATATGACTGCCAGCTTCAAGACAAAGATTTAAAAGATCCTCAGGACCACTTCCATTTAATGTATCAATCGCCTCAATTACCTCTAAAGAATTCCCGATTGCTTTTCCTAGCGGTTGATTCATGTTTGAAATAGCTGCTCGAGTATCTTTACCTAGATGTTGTCCAATTTCAATCATTGTTTGTGCCAAGCGCTTAGCTTCCTCTTTAGTTTGCATAAAAGCACCTTCCCCATATTTTACATCTAATAAAATAGTATCGCTGCCAGACGCTAATTTTTTTGACATGATCGATGAAGCAATCAAAGGGATACAATCAACAGTTGCAGTTACATCACGCAGTGCATACATTTTTTGATCAGCCGGTACTAGTGTAGCACTTTGTCCAATAATCGCGATACCGATTTCATTAACTTGTTTAATAAAATCATCTTTACTTATTTGAATTTGCAAACCCGGAATCGACTCTAATTTATCTAATGTTCCCCCTGTATGACCTAAACCACGCCCCGACATCTTAGCAACTTTAACCCCACAAGCTGCAACCATTGGTCCTAAAACTAAAGATGTTTTATCTCCAACACCACCTGTTGAATGTTTATCAACCTTTACACCTGCAATTTCACTTAGATCAATTATTTCCCCACTATGAAGCATTTCATCAGTTAAGATAGCCGTTTCATGTTTAGACAGCCCATTAAAACATATTGCCATTAAAAAAGCACTCATCTGATAATCTGGAATATTGCCATCATTATATCCTTTAATAATAAAATGGATTTGTTCTTTTGTTAACTCATGATTATTTTTCTTTAATTCAATTAAATCAACCATTCTCATATTTACACAACCTCCGTAGTTATATTGTACTACAAACAAAACAAAATATTAATCTAAACAATAATAAATAAAAGACTTAGAATTACTCTAAATCTTCTAAAACAACAGCTGTTCCCATTAAAACCGGTTTATTTGAATCACGCAAATCAAAGCAAACCCCCAATACAGCATTGGCACCTAATTTTTCAGCAGCTTTAGCTAAATTTTCTTGAGCTTTGACAATATATTCTTCCACTCCCATTGTTACTCGAAAAGCTCGTATAGCATCATCATAGCCGACTACTATGCCTAAGTCTTTAACTACTTTTTTATTAGGATAACTGCTTAAAGTTGAAATAATCATTTCTATTTCCTCCTTTGTATCTTCTCTAATTATATCTTTTAATTTATAAAAAAAGCAACCATTAGGCTGCTTATTCGAATTTACTATCAACTTCAAAAATATTATTTCCATTCAAATAATCTTTAACTAACATTCGCTTCTTTCCAGCTAGCTGTAATTCTGTAATTAAATATATTCCTTCACCAGTTTTAACCCCAATTGCATCTTTAAAGATCTTAACGATTGTTCCATTTTCTTGATGAGCGTGGTGCTTAAGGGCATTTTCACATACATGAATTTTACCGACCCAGATCTTTACAACTTTACCTTGATAAGTGGTATAAGCACCTGGCCATGGATTCATTCCACGTACTTGATTATATACTCGAAGAGCACTCTTACTAAAATCTATTTTTTCTTGTTCATGACTAATTGTTGGTGAATATGTAACTAAACTTTCATCTTGGGCAATTGACTCATTTGTACCAGCAAGTACGCTCGGTAAGGTTTCTAGTAACAATTCTGCTCCAGCAATACTCAAACGCTCATATAATTCTCCCGTTGTTTCCTCTGCTCCAATTGGCACTTCGACTTGAGAAATAATATTTCCAGCATCCATTTTTTTGACCATATACATGATCGTTACCCCTGTAACTTCTTCACCCTCCATGATTGCATAATGTACTGGCGCGCCACCACGATATTTAGGTAATAATGAAGCATGAACATTGATACAACCTATTTTAGGAGCATTTAAAACTGCTTCTGGAACAATTTGTCCATAAGCTGCAGTAATAATTAAATCCGGCTCTAAGGCTATGATTTCCTGATATTCTTCCTTAATTTTTAAAGGCTGATAAACTGGTATCCCAGAAGCCAAAGCAACTTCTTTAACTTCAGGCATTGTTAACACCTTTTTACGACCAACAAAACGATCGGGCTGAGTTACTACAGCAACAACATTATAATTATTTTCCAACAATTTTTCTAAAACCTGTTTAGAAAAACTTGCTGTTCCCATAAATATTATTTTTGCATCTTTCATAATATACACCATCACTTTCTTACTATAAAAGTGTACTAATAATATTGGAAATAATCAATACTAATGTTTCAATAACTTTAATACAAACTTCACTAATCTGTTTAACTACTAATGATAATGTATTTTCTTCATTATCATTAGTAGTTCCATAATCGGTAGTAATTGGTTTTTGTTCTTTAACATCCTCTTCAAACTGAGTAATATTCTTGTCAAATACAGCTTTTTGGATTCCGTAGTCTCCAAATAAACCATTAATCATAAATAACAATAATCCAACTAAACAAAGATCAATTAAAAAATTTTTCATCCTAAATATTCTCCAATCGCTTTAGCAATAATTTCTACTGTCGCTTGAACTTCTTCTTTAGTATTACTTTGAGTGCCAACCTCTATTAGAACCATATTGTCACTAATTCCTTGATTATAGTGAGATTTTTTCACATAAACACCACGGCTGATTTTTGGAACTGTTGCATTAGCTAAATCTGACAGTTTTTGTGAAAGCTGATTAACCGCATCAAATTTACCACTGCTTTTACCTACAACAAACATGATTTTAGCATATGATTTTCCATCATGGCTAATGGTTGACAGCTCTTTAGAAATCGAATCGCGATGAAAATCAATAATTAAGTCATAACCACCACTAAGCTTTAAACTCTCTTCAAGATACATTTTAGATACCGTATATGATTTATTATAAGCTATTTTATGAATCGCTTTATAGCCTTCAAAATCATTTCCTTCAACATCGCACTGGTATCCTTTATTATTTAAACAATCTTTTAAATAATTAGCTCCTTCTACGACATTAAAACCATCATATTCTTCACCCTGGTGAGTATTATAAATATGAATCTTTTTATCTTTCGTGGGAACAAAACTAGTGTTGGTTGGATTGGTTGCCACTGGAGTAGTTGGATTATTTTGTTCATTATTAATTGCATTAATAACTTGGGCATTTGATCCGCTTACTTTAGTTGGAAGATAAACAATTAAACCTACAATAACCGCCAATTTCAATAAAATTAAAAACGTATTTTTAAGTCTCATCTGCATCACCTACTATACTATACAATACAATAGTATGCATGAATTGTAGGATTTAGTACCTTAACGCATTAATACTTTTACTTATTATTTTTGACATAATTTCACACTGTTCATCAATTTGCTTATCACTTAATACAAAATTACAATCAATCGGATTCAATATTTCATTAAATAACAGCTCTAATTCACTATCATCCAATTTTCCTAATTGTCCTAACATCATTTCTTTTTGCTGTTCATTTAAGCTCCCATGATAACGTTCACGCTTTCCTACTTTTAATTTACTTATTGGATTTAAACTATCACCAAAGTAATCTAGCGTATAATTTAAGACATCACTTACTAAACTGCTTGCATAAATAACAGTTGGTATACCAATTGCAATTACCTTAGCACCCACAGTCTCCTCGTTGATTGCCTGACGATAATTACCTATCCCACTACCAGGATTTATCCCTACATCGTTAATTTGGATTACATGAGCTAATTTATGATAATTTTTAGCACAGAGGGCATCTACAACGATTACAAGATCAATATCCTCTTTATCCACTAACGCTTTTACAATCGCTCCAGTTTCCATCCCTGTTTGCACCATCACCCCAGGAGCAATACCTAAAATATCATAATAGTGATTAATTAATTTGTCTTCATCATCAAGAAAATGAGTAATCCGCACATCCCTTAAAGTTCGTGGGCCAATCGCATCATTAGTTAAATATTGATTACCTAACCCTACCATCAAAATCTTAGGATAATCAATCTTATCAATTAATGGCTTTAAATTATTTACAACTTCCTTAATAATAGCAGTTTGTTCCAAATAGTCTTTAAAACTTATTTCGATATAAGTTCCAATCCCCTGATTAATACTTTGATGAGCCTGAAGGATCGAAACTTTTTCAACCTTAACACCATCATTAACATACTCTTCCTTTTGATAATGCTTACCAACTTCTAGTTGCTCTAGCGATTCGGTTGCTAAATCACTACGTATATTACTAAAATTCATCCTATCACCTATTATAAATATCACCAATTATGGAAATTTAATACATATTTGTCCAATAATATCGTATCAATTCAAAAAAAAGTTGCATTTATTGGATTATTTTTATATAATGTAAAAGCAAGAAATGAAGCGAGGTGAAAGATCATGGCAAATATGAAACAACAAATTAAACGGTATAAAAATGATAACCAAAAAAGAGCAAAAAATACTTCATATAAATCAGCATTAAAAACTGCAATCAAAAAAGTATTAGCTGAAGTTGAAGCTGGAAATAAAGATGAAGCAGTAAAAGCTTATAACGAAGTAGCTTCTAAATTAGATGCTTCTGTAGTTAAAGGAATTCATCATAGAAACTATGCTAGCAGACAAAAATCTAGATTAGCTAAATTAGTAAACTCTATCTAATGATAGGGTTTTTATTTTAAAGGAGAAAATTGTATGGAGAGAAAAGATATTGATATTAAAGATACATGGGACTTAAGTACTATCTATAATAGCCATGAAGCTTTCTATCAGGATTTAGAAAAAACTAAATCTTTAATTAATGATCTAATTACTTTCAAAGGTAAAATTTGTAATAGTATTGATAGCTTTTATAATTTTTTAACAACAAAAGATACGGTTGAACGATTAATGAATAAATTATATTGCTATGCTCATTTAAATTGTGATGTCGAACCAAAAAATCAGGAATATCAAACTATGATGGCCACTATAATGGGAGTTTTAGAAGCTTCGTCAGTACAAATATCATTTGTCGATAATGAAATCATTGAGGCTAAAGATAAAGTACTGGAATATTTAAAAGATCCAAAATTAGAAAAATATACTTACAAGATTAATTCATTATTATCATATGAAGCACATATTCTGCCCAAAGAACAAGAAGAATTATTAGCTAAAGTGGAAAGTATTGCTGATACTTCTAGTCAAGTATTCAATGCTCTTCGTCTTGAATATGAAGATGTTGAAGAAGATGGAAAGTTGAAAACATTAAATAATGCTACTTTAAACCAATTCCTAAAGAATAAAGATGAAAAAGTACGTAAACAAGCATATACTAATTTCTTTAAAGAGTATCAGCGCTATGAAAATGTCTTTGCTCAAACATTGGCCGGGGTAATGAAAAAGGATGCTTTTTATGCCGATGTACGTAAATTCAATAGTGCTCTTGAAGCTAGTGTTTTTGATGATGATGTTCCTAGTGAATTATTTTTTAAAGTTTTAGAAAGTGCAAACGTCAAATATCGACACTTATTTCATCGCTATAACCGACTAAAAAAAGAGCTTCTAAAGAAAGATGTTATTTATAATTATGATTTAAATATTCCACTAGTATCTTCAATCAACAAAAAGTATACGATTGATCAGTGTTTTGAAATTATTAATGAATGTCTTAGACCATTTGGTCAAGATTATTTGGACATTATTAATAAAGCTCGAAATGAACGCTGGATTGATTATTATCCTACACCAGGTAAACGAATTGGTGCTTATTCTAGTGGCAGTTATGACACTAATCCTTTTATCTTAATGAATTTTATTGGTGACTATAATTCTCTTTCTACTATGATCCATGAACTTGGTCATAGTGTTCATAGTTATTTATCTAATCATCATCAAGATGCAGTTAACGCTAATTATCGTATTTTTGTTGCTGAAGTTGCTTCAACTGTTAATGAAACGTTACTGATTAATTATATGATCAAAAATGCTAAAAATGATCAAGAAAAAGCATACTTTATTTATGAACAATTAGAAAACTGTGTTGGTTTGATTTTTAGACAGCCAATGTTTGCTGATTTTGAATATAAATTGCACACGATGGCAGAAAATAATGAACCATTATCATCAAAAGTTATTACTGATCTATATGCACGACTTAACCAAGAATATTATGGAAAAGATGTAACTATGGATGAACTAGTTGGCTGGTCATGTTATTATGTACCACATTTCTATTATGATTATTATGTATATAAATATACGTTAGGTATGACCGTTGCCTTAGCCATAGTTAATCGTATTTTAAAAGGTAATCAGCAGCAAGTAACTGACTACTTAAATTTCTTGAAATCTGGAGGCAGCAAAGCACCTGTTGAGCTTTTAAAACAAGCGGGTGTTGATCCTTTAGATGATCAAATTTATGAAGATGCATTTAAATATTTTGAAGAACTATTAAATCAATTTGAAACAATTAAAAAAAATGCTTAGAGAATCAATTATGATTCTTTAAGCATTTTTACTTTTTTGCTTCTTTCTTTTTCGGAAGCACCAAACTTAATAACAAAGATACAACAAATACACCTGCAACAGCATTACCATTAAATATATCTCCCACTACTGGTGGAAAAGCTGCAAAAAAATTACCCGAAGTTTGAGTTAATCCTACCCCAATACAAAAAGCTAATGAAACAATGATCATTGTGCGCTCATCAAACTCATTTTCTTTAAGCATTTTGATTCCTTCATACATGATTGAACCAAACATCATCACTGTACATCCACCTAAAACTGCTTGTGGTAAGGAATTAAAGAATGCTCCTAACGGTGGAAATAGGGATGCTAAAATTAAAATCAATGCCCCTACTAAAATGGTAAAACGATTAATAACTTTTGTCATCGTAACTAATCCCACATTTTGGCTGAAAGATGTTAAAGGAATACAACCAAAACACCCTGAAATTGCGCTAGAAAGGCCATCAACAGCAAGTGAACCTTGTAGTTCCTCCATCTTAATATCACGTTCTAAAGCACCGGTACACACTGCTGTAGTCGCTCCCGTTGTTTCTGCAGCAGATACCAAAAATACGATTACAATAGTGAAGAATGCTCCTAAATCAAAAACTGGTGTATGACTCGTAAAAAAAACTAACTTGGGAATACTAAAAAAACCTACTTCTTGTATTGTTTTTGTTATTCCTGAAAAATCCACCATCGGAGCAATATTTGCGACCGTAAAAATAACAGATAGTAAATATCCAAAAATAAGTCCCACTAAAATATTTAAATTTTTATAAACACCTTTCAGTAAATAACGTGATACTAAACAGACAACTAAAGTGAATGTACCAACTAATAAATGATACCATGACCCAAAATCAGCAGCACCATTTCCACCGCCCCATGAATCCATTCCAACTGATAAAAGTGAAAGTCCAATTGCAATTACTACACAAGCTGATACAACTGGAGTTAAAAAACGTTTCCAGTATTTTGCACTCAATCCGACAATTCCCTCAAAGATCCCACCTAAGATGACCGCTCCGATCATCCCTTCATATCCTAAGTCTGGGTTCGTACAAATTACTAATAAACTTCCTAAAAAAGTGAAACTAACACCCATAACAATAGGTAATTTCGAACCAATCTTCCAAACTGGATAAAGTTGCATGCAGGTTCCAATCCCAGCTACAAACATTGCACATTGCAGCAATTGCGTGATCTCAGCTGAAGTTAAATGTTCTCCTGTTCCTCTTACAAGTGCTGCACCACATACAATCAATACAGGTGCTAAATTCGAAACAAACATCGCTAAAACATGCTGCAACCCAAAAGGAATTGCTTTTTTTAAAGGAACTCTTCCATTTAGCTTGTAAATATTTTCTGTACTTACAGATGTAACCTTTTCTTCTTTACTATTTTCCATCATAATGACCCCTATTTTCTTTTATCTTCTTGAAGTTATAACTGCTATCTATCCAAACAATAATAACTATAAAAAACGATAGAATTTTACCATAAAAATAGACAAATATCTACTCCTTAGTAAGCCTTTTCTTTAATAAAGCCATATAATAGAACATTTATTTTTATTAATAAGGAAGGATATGTTATAATTCTAACGAGGTGAAATTCATGAAGAGAAATGAAACAAGAACTATCAAAGTGGGAAACCTTACTATTGGTGGTAATAACGAAGTAATTATCCAGTCAATGACAAATACTAAAACTAAAAACATTGAAGCAACTGTGAAACAAATAAATGCTCTAGCTGCAACTGGCTGTCAATTAGTGCGACTTGCAGTTTTAAATAATGATGACGCTCTAGCTATTAAAGAAATAAAAAAACATGTTAGTATTCCGCTAGTCGCTGATATTCATTTTGATTATCGTTTAGCATTACAGGCAATTGAATCAGGAATTGATAAAATTAGAATCAACCCTGGTAATATCGGTTCTCCAGAAAAGGTTGAAATGGTTGTAAATGCCTGTAAGAAACATCACGTTCCAATTCGAATCGGAGTCAATAGTGGTTCTTTAGAAAAAGATATTTTAGCTAAATATGGCAAACCTACTGCTGAGGGAATGATTGAAAGTGCGAAAAAGCATGTTGAAATATTAGAAAGCCTAGGTTTCTATGATATCTGTATTTCTTTAAAATCATCAAACACCTTACTTACGATTGCTGCATATCGACTAGCAAGTGAAACTTTTGATTACCCTTTACATATTGGTGTTACAGAAGCCGGTACAAAGCTTGGTGGAACAATTAAATCTAGTTTAGGGATTGGCACGATTCTATATCAAGGAATTGGTAATACAATTCGAGTTTCTTTAAGCGATAGTCCCTTAGAAGAAATCAAAGTAGCAAAAATACTTTTGAAAGAATTAGAGCTAATTGATAATGTCCCAACTCTTGTTTCTTGTCCAACCTGTGGAAGAATTCAGTATGATCTGATTCCCGTAGCCCAAGAAATTGAAGATTTTTTAAATACCATCAACGCTAATATTACCGTAGCTATTATGGGTTGTGCTGTAAATGGTCCCGGTGAAGCTAAACATGCTGATATCGGAATCGCTGGTGGTTTTAAAGAAGGTCTTCTGATCAAAAAAGGTGAGATCATTCGCAAGGTAAAACAAGAAGATATGGTTGAAGAATTAAAAAAAGAAATTTTATTAATGATTAAGTAGTACATTTTAGTACTACTTTTTTACTTTATGCATATAATTGAAAAAAAGGAGGAAACATGATGAGTAACACTAGTTACAATGAATTATTTAATTTAGATTTTAAGATGTTTAAGAAGCTTGTATATGAGCAGGATATTGATATTGACGAAGAGCAATTATTACTAATTTATAATTTAATTCAAAATAATCGCTATGCACTGATCGATAGCCATTATAATGAAGTTCTCTACAATTATATAAGTGAAAAGACAAGTATCTCTACTTGCCTTAAAATTAAAAGTTTTTTATCCAATTGTCCCCATTACTTTAATCTAGGATTAAAAGTTTGAGTTCTAAACATCTCAATTTCTTCCTTATATGGAGCAATTTTTTCAATATATGGTGTTTCTAAAATCTTAGGAACACTTTTTAATTTATCATGATGAACGATCATATTCAATGTATCAAATCCAATATGACCATATCCAATATTTTCATGACGATCTTTACTTGCTCCACACTCATTTTTAGAATCATTTACATGAACAACCAATAACCGTTCCAAACCAATTTTTTGATCAAATTCTGTTAAAATATCATCAAACTTAGTTAAATCAAATCCAGCATCATGAAGATGACAAGTATCCATGCAGACCCCTAAACATTCATTATTATCAACATTTTCAATAATATATTGCAATTCATCGAAAGTTCGACCACATTCACTTCCTTTACCAGCCATTGTCTCTAAAGCAATTTTAACATTACCACAATCTTTTGTTGCCTCATTCAATCCTTCAACGATTCTTTCCAAACCAATCTGACTCCCAGCTCCTACATGGGCACCTGGATGTAAAACTAATCGTGTTGCTCCTATCGCTTTACAACGTTCTATTTCTTGCTTTAAAAAGCTGACTGCTAATTCAAAAGTCTCAGGTTTTGTTGTATTAGCTAGATTGATAATATACGGTGCATGCACAACAACATTATCAATTTCAATTCCATTTTCTTTCATTAATTCTTTTGCTTCTTCAATGCGTAATTGATCAATAGGCTTACGGGCAGTATTCTGGGGAGCTCCAGTGTAAAACATGAAAGTATTAGCCCCGTATGATAATGCCTCTTTGACTGAACCTAATAACATCTCTTTTCCTGACATTGAAACATGACTACCAATAATCATTAATTCTCTTCTCCATTCCTCTTAGCCGCTTGAGCTGCACGAGCTCTTTCTTTCTTTTGTCGGCGAATATCATTTTGAATCATTGCTCGTTTTTGTTTACGAACAACTTGCTCAACTTCTCTTTTACGTTTCTTTTTATAACCAGGTTTTACCTTTTTTGGTTTACGAATAATACTTTGAACTTTCTTTTCTAATTCGGTTTGTTGTTTAGGACGTTTATTTCTTTTTAAACGATCACCCAAATCAACAAATTGACCATTTTTAATCGTCATATTTTTAAAAAGAATTCCTTTACGTTCAAGAACTTTTAAATTTGCTTCATCGGTTGTATCATACATGCTGTAACATATTCCAGTATAATTTCCACGGCCGCAACGACCACTACGATGAATATAAAAATCCGGTTCTTTAGGAAATTCCATATTAATAACATGCGATACTCCATCAATATCAATTCCACGAGCCGCAATATCCGTTGCAACAATAAATTGATATTCATTGTTTTGAATTCGCCGCATCATTTGCTTACGTTCACGAGGTTCTAGATCACCATGAATCTCTCCCACTTTAAATCCGTCTTCTCGTAATTTTTTAGTCGTACTGGCAACATCACTACGAGTATTAGCAAAAATAATACATACATAAGGATCAATCGACTCAATAATCTTTTTTAATACCTCATAACGGTTTTTATGCTTAGTTGCAATTAGAATATGTTCCACATTTTCAGTAGTTACTTTATCATCATCAATCTCTACTAATACTGGTGATTTCATATATTTTTTTAAAAACGGTCTTAACATCTGCGGAATCGTTGCAGAAAAGACCATCATTCTTAAATCGTCACGCATCTTCCCGGCTACAGCATCAATATCTTCCAAATATCCAAATTCAAGCGTCATATCAGCTTCATCAACAATAAAAGTTGAAGCAGTTGTAATTTTTAAAGCTTGTTCATCTAAAGATAAATCTTTAATTCTTCCCGGTGTCCCAATAACAACATGTGGTTGAACTGCTAGTTTATTAACGGTCTTTTGACGATCATTTCCTCCAACGATCAAAGATACTTTGATCTCACTATTATATTTAGTAAATAATTTAGCATTGTTATAGATTTGGGTTGCTAATTCCCGTGTCGGGGCTGTAATTACAGCTTGAACACTATTATTCTTAGGATCGATGCGATCCATTACCGGTAACAAAAAGGCATGAGTTTTTCCTGTACCTGTTTGTGAAATACCAATAATATCACTATTTTTATACACTAAAGGAATTACTTGTTCTTGAATTGGAGTTGGTTTTTGAAAACCTAATTCTTCAATTGTTTGTAAACAAAATTCCTGCATTTTAAATTTTGTAAATGTACTCATTTTGTACTCCTTTCTTTGATAAATTCAACTAATTTTAACATAACCAAAATAAAAAGCAAATAAAATAAACCTATTCTTTAAATAGATTTAGTATGTTCTATTCTAAGTCCTCAAAGTTAGTTTTAAAGACCTAAATCCCACTTAAAAACAAATAAAATAGTTAAACAACAATAGTTTACCCAAACAATTTTTATCTAGCTATTGCCCTTTGCAAAAATAACCTCTAACTCCAAGCAAAATAACAAGTATTCAATATCACAATTATTAATTATTTGCATACATTATTAATAAAGGAGGGATAAAAATGAACCCATTCTATGATGAAAATTTTTACTACAATAATTTCAATCCCCAAATGAATCCCATGAATCAAGGGTTTCCTGTTAATAGAAAACTAAAAACCCGCGCCAATTTACAAAAAACATTACATTATGCCTCTAAAACTGTTTATACCATTAATCAAGTAATTCCTCTAGTCTATCAAATCCGCCCTATTATCAACAATACTAAAAATGCTTTTAGAGTCATTCAAGCAGTTAATCATATTAACGATATTGACTTTGATGAGGTTGAACAAAATATTACTCCTATCGATCAAGAGAAAAAAGAAACAAAAGAAGAATCAGATGACGTAAAGTTTGAAAATATGGTACAATAACCACGAGGTGATTTAATGAAAGTATATCCAATTACACCCAGAGGATATTGTAAAGGGGTTGTTCGTGCAATCGAATTAGCTAAAAAACAAGCCCATCAAGATGATGTTTATATTCTAGGCATGATTGTCCATAACCAATATATTGTTGATGCTTTAAATAATTTAGGTGTCAAAACGATTGATAAAAAAGGTGCTTCGCGTGAAGAATTATTAGATCAGGTTTCCCAGGGAACGGTTATCATTACTGCTCATGGAGCTAGTCATAATGTTATAAAAAAGGCTCATTCAAAAAATATTCAAGTAATCAATGCTACTTGCCCCGATGTTATTAAGACTCATGACTTAATTAAAAATTATTTAAATCAAGGGATTGAAATTCTTTATATTGGCAAAGCTGGTCATCCGGAATCAGAGGGAGCATTATCAATTGATCCTGCTCATATCCATCTGATTGAAAATAAAACCGATTTTGAAAATCTTGATCCTAATTTAAACTATGTCATTACAAATCAAACGACAATGTCTTTATATGATGTTTATGATTTATGTGAATATGCTAAAATAAAACTAAATAATTTAATTGTTGCTAAAGAAACATGTCAAGCAACAACTGTACGTCAAGAAGCTATTGCAAAAATTAATGATGAAGTTGATGTCATTTTTATCGTTGGTGATCCTCATTCGAACAATACTAAAAAATTAGCTAGTATCGCACATGAAAAAGCTAATAAGGACACTTATATGATTGAAAGTGTTAATGATATTGATATATCTATGTTAAAGGAAAAACATGCTGCAGCTGTTAGCTCAGGGGCATCTACACCAACATACTTGACAAATCAAGTAATTGAATATTTACGTCAATTTGATTATCAAAATGTTTCTACTCATCCTAAACCTAAAATTGATTTAGCTAAAATTATTTAAAAAGCTTAATTTTCTCTCGAAAATTAAGCTTTTATTCATCTGGCAGCCAATTAACTCTTCGATAATAAATTAACAATCCAATTGCACAAATTGCCCAAGTAACAGGCCATCCTGCAAAAACAAAAGCTAGATTATGCGTTAATGGAACGGTAATCATTAAATAGATTTGTCTTAAAATAACAAAACTTCCTACCATAAAATACATTGGTACTTTAGAAAGCCCTGCTCCACGCAATGCACCGTTAAGAATTTGAACAATCGGTAAAATAATATAGCATGGTGCAAAAACATTGATCATTGTCACCCCTGCAGCAATTACGGCTTTATCATTAGTGAAGATTCCAACTAACTCACTACCAAATAATCCCATTGTAATCGAACCAGCTAAGATTACAATTGAACACATTAACCAGGCTGCTTTTACTCCTTGACGAACACGTTGATATTGTTTTGCCCCCATATTTTGACCCACAAAAGTTGTGATTGCCATATTAAAACTTTGCAACGGTAATTGCAAAAATCCATCAATTCTGATCGTTGATGAATATCCAGCCATTGCTGCAGTTCCAAAACTGTTAATATACGATTGTACTATAACATTTGAAAAAGATGTTAAACTTTGCTGAAATGCTGCAGGAAAGCCTACTTGTACGATTTTTCTAACAATATGTTTGTCAAATGAAATCGCATTAATTTGCACTCGATAATCTTCTTTTGTGTGAATCAACTGGTACATTACCATTACCGCACTAATTGCCTGAGCAATTACTGTTGCGATTCCAACTCCAGCGATTCCCCAATTAAAATTACAAACAAATAAAAAATCTAAAGCGATGTTAACAACACTGGCAACGATCAAATAAATTAAAGGTCGTTTTGAATCACCGATTGCTCTTAAAATTCCTGAACCCATATTATAAACAAGGCCAAAAGAAATACCACAAAAATAAATCATCAAATACATCGATGAATGAGGTAAAACTTCTTGTGGTACTCCAATAGCCTTTAAAAGCGGTTGGATACACAATAGCCCTACAACCGTAAAAACAACACATAAAACTCCTGTAAGAGCCAGTGATGAATGGACAGCACGCTGCATTTTTTCAATCCGTCGTGCCCCAAAATATTGGGAAATTACAACTCCAGCCCCCGTTGCCAGTCCCATAAAAAAGCCTACAAGCATATTAATTACTGGGGTAGAAGCTCCTACAGCAGCTAATGCATTACTGTTAACATAGTTGCCAACTACATAAGAATCGACTGTGTTGTATAATTGCTGAAATAAATTACCGATCAATAATGGAATTGAAAACCATAAAATTGATTTATAAATACTCCCCTTAATTAAATCCGTACTTTGATCTGCCATAAATCTCCCTCGCTTTAACATGAAAATGATACACCTTATTAACCAGCATTACAAGAATTGCTTAAACAATTCTTGTTCAAAATATGAAAACCAATTATATCTAAATATCACGATGTTATAATTTATACAAGGAGAAATTATATGGAAAAAAAGATTATATTTTTTGATGTTGATGGCACACTCGTAAGTGATACCGGCGGGATTGAACATGTACCTGAATCTGCCAAAAGAGCAATTGCTTTAACTAGAGCTAAAGGAAATTTAGTATACTTATGTACTGGGCGCAGCAAGGCTGAAATCTATGATTTCATTCTTGAATGTGGAATTGACGGAGTAATTGGAGCTGGCGGTGGCTATATTGAAATAGGAAATCAAATGCTCTATCATAAAAAAGTGACAAATAAAGCAGTTAATCATATGGTTGACTATTTGGATACTAATAATTTTGATTACTATGTTGAAAGTAATGGCGGTTTATTTGCAAGCAAAAATCTAGTTAAAAGACTTGAAAGAATTATATATGGTGATTATGAAAATGATCCTCAGGCCAAAGCTCGCTATGAAAAAAAAGACAGCCATTTTATTAACGCTCTAATTGAAGGTCAAGAGATGCGTCGTGATGACATTAATAAAGCCTGCTTTTTAGAAAATCCGAATATTCCATTTAATAATATTATTAAAGAATTTGATCGAGAATTCAATGTAATCCATTGTACTGTTCCTGCTTTTGGTGATAACAGTGGCGAATTATCAGTCCCAAACATCCACAAAGCTAATGCTATTGAAACATTGATCAACTACCTAGGAATTGAACGTAAAAATACTTATGCATTTGGTGATGGAATGAATGACAAAGAAATGCTTGAATATGTTAATATTGGAATCGCCGTCGGCAATGCTAAAGAAGGTTTAAAAGCAGTTGCTGATGAAATAACTGACAATATAGATAATAACGGTATTTACAATTCTATGAAAAAGCATAATTTGATTTAAACATATAATTGAATAATTGAAATATAATATTATTAATTAAGACTGTATTGCCGTAAAGGAATCGAATCATTGGGTTCCTTTCTTTTTTTATAGTTGATTGATTTTTAGAACATAAAACTATTTTTATTAAATAAAATAAGAGTAAAATTTGAACATATTGTACAAATTTCTAATTCATATAATCGATATCATCACTTAAGTGCCTAACTAGGTTCCCTAAGACCATATCCTAATAAAATTATCCTCAATATCAATATTTTAAACAGTTATTTTAATACAACTAAAAACACACATCCCATTATATGCTTACATCAATAGCTCCAATTATGTTATAGCATAAAAGTCAAAAACCAAGATACCTACTTTATGTAAATATCTTGGCTATAATTACTTACATTCAACTTTATGACATGCATCAAAATACTTTTTAATAATATGAATAATAATCCTGACTATTCGCTTCTTTTACAGTAATCCCAAGATTACTCAATAAACTAGCAAGTCGCTTTTCCATAATTACTTCAAGATGATGAGGAACATCGATTAAGACAATATCATGATCCAATGCATATTTAGCATGACGATGTTTACTATCACCCGTTATATATGCATCCACTCGACCAGCTAGCTGTTCAAGATCATCGGCCCCACTACCACCACAAATAGCAATTGTTTTAATCTCTACTTCTTTACCAGCAAGACGTACTGGTACATTAAAAGTATCTTTAACTTTCTTAACTAACTCGCTAGTCATACAAGGCTGATTTAAAAGTGCCATTTTCCCCACTTGAAATTCATCATAACAGCTAACATCATGAACACCTAAAGCATTAATAAGCCAATCATTCATCGAAATACCATCTTTGCCTCGATCAAGACAAGTATGTAGGCTATAAACAAGAATATTGTTTTTTATTGCCATTTCAATAAACTTTCCATGATGATTATGGAAATCAAGATTCATTATTTCTTCTAGCAAAAATGGATGGTGTGTAACTAACATTTGACAATTTTGATCAATTGCCTTTTGAAGACTTTCTATATCAGCATTTAATGCAACCATTATACTTGTTACTTGTTGATTACAGTCACCTACTTGAATTCCACATTTATCCCACGACATTTGTAAGTTAAGTGGAAAGATTGATTCCAAATAATTAATTATTTTAACGGCATTCATGGAGCACCTCTTCAATCATTTTCATTTTATCAGCAATTTCATGATAACGCGGATGATCATGTGGTAATGTATTTTGAATCTTTTCATAAACTTGATACTGTTTTTGCCATTTTTCTTTAAACAATGGACTTTGATTGTTGATTAAAATTGGTCCAAACTCTTCATCCTTACGATTATATGTAATTGCTTTATTCTGTCTCGCTGTAACTATCATCACCTCATATATATGCCCAGCATCCTTAACCATCTGTTCATCAATGATGATCCAATCATTAGCAAATAAATATTTACGTAAATGATCATTATTGGCATTAGCTTGTAAAAACATCAGTTTAACATTTCTTAAATACTCACGATGCTCTTCAAGAATCTCACTAATTAAATAAGATCCCATTCCAGCAATACTGATCATATCCACTTCACGATCAAGAATTGGGTTCAGTCCATTTCCCAATAGTGCAAAAACTTTATCTTCTAATCCATATTGTTTGATTGTCTCTTTTGCAGAATCTAATGGTCCCTGTGCTACATCACAAGCGTAAGCACAAGTTATAATCTTATTTTTAACTAAGTAGCATGGCAAATAGCCATGATCACTTCCAATATCTGCTAAAACACTTCCTTGTTTATATTTACTAATTACATCAGCAATTAGCTGTAATCTTTTTGATAGTTTCATTTTAACGATCTAAGAAGTCTTTTAATCTTTTTGAACGTGAAGGATGTTTTAATTTACGAAGTGCCTTAGCTTCGATTTGACGAATTCTTTCCCGGGTTACACTAAATTCTTTCCCTACTTCTTCAAGCGTTCTAGTTCTTCCATCATCTAAACCAAATCTTAAGCGTAATACTTTTTCTTCACGATCAGTTAATTCTAATAAGACTTCATTCAATTCATCTTTTAGAAGTTCATTAGCAGCATAATCATCTGGCGACATTGCACCTTCATCTTCGATAAAATCTCCTAAATGAGAATCATCTTCTTCACCTATTGGTGTTTCCAAAGATACTGGTTCTAAAGAAATTTTTTGTATTTCACGAACTTTTTCTGGTGTCATTCCATCCATTTTTTCAGCAATTTCTTCGGCACTAGGTTCACGCCCTAATTCTTGAATCAATTGACGCTGAATTCTTGTCAATTTATTAATTGTTTCTACCATATGTACAGGAATACGAATTGTTCTAGCTTGGTCAGCAATAGCTCTTGTAATAGCTTGACGAATCCACCATGTTGCATAAGTTGAAAATTTAAATCCCTTAGTATAATCAAATTTCTCGACTGCTTTGATTAAACCCATGTTACCTTCTTGAATCAAATCTAAAAATAACATTCCTCTTCCAACATATCTTTTAGCAATCGATACAACTAAACGTAAGTTAGCAGCAGCGAGTTCCTTTTTTGCGTCTTCATCTCCTTCTAAAATCTTTTTAGCAAGGTCTATCTCCTCATCATGAGTAAGCAGTTCAACGCGTCCAATCTCTTTTAAATACATTTTAACTGGATCATTGATCTTGACATTACTTCCTAATTGATTTTGATCTAATTCCGCATCAGCATCAGCAACTTGATACATATGAATCGTATCACCTGTCATCATATCGAAATCACCAGCAAAATCTAAATCTGGAGTATCACCATCTAATCCTAAATCATCATCTAGTCCTAAATCATCATCTAATTCAGCAGGTACACCAGCTAATAATACTTCGTCTTCTACATCTAAATCATCTAATCCATCATCAGAAATAACAATATCATTATTTCCAATAAATTCTAATAGTTCCTCTGCAAGATCATCATTTAAATCATATGTAGATAAATAATTATCAATTTGATCTTGTGTTAATACACCATCTTCTTTTTTAGCATCATTTAAAACAATTTGCTTTAAATCATCAAATGATACTGCAGTTACATTTTTCTTTTTTTTCATATATTACTCCTTGTCTTTTAATGCTATGATTTCTTTTAATATTTGCGCCTTTTGTTTAGGATCAAAAGTATCTGCCAATGCTTTTGTTAATTCTTCTTTTTTTACCATTACAGTTTTTTCTTTAATTGTTTCAATATAATCATCAATGGCTTTAGTATCTTTTAACTTAGGTAATCCTAATTGCGATATCTCAATTATATTTTGAACCAAGTTTTCATCTTCAATACTACTGATTAAATCAGCAACCTCTAATACAACTTCTTGACGATAATAATCAATAATATAAGAAGCAATGATTCGATAAATATCATTAAACATAAAACCTGCTTTTGCCTCATACATCATTGCGACATTTTTATCATTCATCATATAGTATAATAAATCACGTTCCGCTCTTATATATTTATCCAATAATCGCTGATTTTGAAATTTTGGTATTTTAGGTGGCTCTGCTGTCTCAATTCTTACAGCTGTATTTTGATTAATTAACTGGTCAATAATGTTTCTTGAAAAACCTGATTTTTTTTCTAATTGCTGGATATAATGATCTTGATCAATAATATCATCTAATCTACTGATTTCTCTGGCAATTGTTTCTAAATAAGATTTACGATCTTCATAATTATCCATGTTTGTCATTTCATAATAATAATTCATCTTAAAATCTAATGAAGATAATGGTCTTTTTATTACAGCGTTTAATTCTTCTATACCACGCTTATCCAAAATTTCATCAGGATCCAAATTATCTGGTAAATCAACTACCTTAACGATGAAACCAGCACTCAATAATATATCAATGCTTTTAATTGTAGCATTTCTCCCAGCCTGATCACCATCTAAACATAAATATACGGTTTTACTTAAACGTTTTAATAAATTTAAATGCCCATGTGTCAAGGCGGTTCCCATAATTGCTACTGCATTTTTTATTCCAGCCTTGTATAATGCAATAACATCCATAAATCCTTCAGTAATAATGATATAACCCGCTTGTCGTGCTTCTTCGCCAACGCGGTGATAATTATATAAAGTATCACCCTTAATAAAAATTGATGACTCGGGCGAATTCATATACTTAGATTCATTTTGGCTTTGTTTATAGATTCGACCGCTAAACCCAACGACACGACCACTAGCATCATGTAGTGGAAACATGATCCTGTCTGTAAAACGATCATATCCATTTGAAGCTTCAATAATCAAACCAGACTCAAACATTGAAACCTTATTAAAATTCATTTTTTCAAACGCCTTTAATAGTACATGATTATTAGGGGCGTATCCAATTTCAAAGGTTTCAATAATTTCATCCGTAATTTTACGATTATTTAAATATTCTTTAGCTTGAATCGCTAACTTAGTATTCAAGTAATGATTATAAATTTTATTGGCTTCATCATGCATACGATACAGTGGTTCTAACTTTTGATTGACCGGCTTAACTCGACTCTCTAAATTATATTTACTTATATCAACGTTACCAATATTAGCAACCATCTTGACGGCTTCAATATATGGTATTTTCAAATAATCCTTTAAAAAAGTAAAAACATTTCCCCCATGATGACAGACAAAACACATAAATATTTGTCGTTCTGGTGAAATTGACATCGATGGATGGCTGTCATCATGGAAAGGACATATCGCTACATAATTACGGCCTTTTTTTTCTAAGGGAAGATACGTGCCAATGACATCAACAATATCAACACTTTGCCTAATTTCATTAATTTTCTCTGATGATAGTCTCGGCATTAATGTTCCTCCTTATTAGAATGTGATCTTTTTACTAATATAATCAACTAATTGATTAATTGGTAAACGAATTTGTTCCATTGTGTCACGGTCACGTACAGTTACTGTCTCGTCTTCCATTGTATCAAAATCAACAGTTACACAGTAAGGTGTTCCAATTGCATCTTGACGTCGATAACGTTTTCCAATTTGTCCAGCAACATCATATTCACAATTAAAATATTTTGCTAACTGACCATAAATTTCAGTTGCTTTATCACTTTGTTTTTTGGTTAATGGCAAGATAGCAACTTTAAACGGTGCCACACTTGGATGTAATTTCATTACAACTCTAGTTTCACCATCTTCTAAAATTTCTTCCTCATAACTATCACAAAGTACTGATAAGAAAAGACGATCAGCACCTACCGAAGGTTCAATAACATAAGGAATATATTTTTCATTAGTTGTTGGATCTAAATATTCTAAAGATTTTTTAGAATGATTTTGATGTTGGGTTAAATCGTAATTAGTTCGATCAGCAATTCCCCATAATTCACCCCAACCAAATGGGAAATTATATTCAACATCACAAGTGGCTTTAGAATAGAAGGAAAGTTCCTCTTTTTCATGATCTCTAAATCTTAAATTTTCTTCTTTTAATCCTAAATCAAATAAAAACTTTTGACAATATGATTTCCAATAATCAAACCACTCTAAATCAGTATCTGGTTTACAGAAAAATTCTAATTCCATTTGTTCAAATTCACGCATTCTAAAAATGAAGTTTCCTGGTGTAATTTCATTTCTAAAAGCTTTCCCGATTTGACCAATTCCAAATGGCACTTTTTTACGTGATGTTCTTTGAATGTTTTTAAAGTTAACAAAGATACCTTGAGCTGTTTCTGGTCTTAAATAAACCACATCTTTTGCATCTTCGACTACACCCATTTGAGTTTCGAACATTAATTTGAATTGTCTTACATCAGTGAAGTTGCTTTTCCCACAATTAGGACAAACAATATTGTGATCCTTGATATATTTTACTGTCTCTTCACTAGACCATCCTTCACTATGAACACTCGGATCATAAGCTTCGATTAATTTATCCGCACGATGACGGGTCTTACATTCCTTACAATCAATCAAAGGGTCAGAGAATCCACCAACATGTCCACTCGCTTCCCATACCCGCGGATTCATAAAAATAGCTGAATCTAATCCTACATTATATGGTGATTCTTGAATAAAACGTTTCCACCACAATTGTTTAATATTGTTTTTCATTTCAACACCTAAAGGACCATAATCCCATGTGTTTGCTAAGCCATCATAGATTTCAGAACCCTGATATACAAATCCTGAAGTTTTTGCATGACTTACTAATTTATCCATATCTTTGCTTGCCATAATTTACTCCTTATATTCATGTTATTTTAGATATATAAACAATGAATGACTTGAACACAGTCAAGTCAAATAAAGGCAATAATTTGTTTAATATCTATTTTTTCGTGCACATATAAAATACCCTTATAGTAGTTATTTGTCAACCAACTATAAGGGTATCAAACAAAGGTTCGCTGATTCAACCAATCAAGTACATCTTTATACACTTCAAGACGCTGTTGATCGTGTAATAAATCATGATGACTACGATCATAGAGCGATAAAGTAATATCTTTAACTCCTTGATGACTAAGCGCTTCATATAACCATTTAGGCCCTACGCCAAATTTGCCAAAAGGATCCTTAGCACCAGAAATTATCAAAACTGATAAATATTCAGGTATTTTTTTTATGTTTTGGATAGTAGAAACTTTTTTTATTAAGCCAAACACTTCTTCATAAGCGTTATTAGTATATGTAAAATCAGTAAACGGATCTTGCTGGTACTGTTCTAACTCTCGAGCATCACCAGTAACATAAGTTGCATTTTTAGTACGAGAAATTAATTGATTGATAACATTTTTACGAACCGTTTTGGAACGATGCATATGTCCTTTAAGCATTGCATCCCCCTTAATAATTAGTTTTCCAATCAATGCAAAATGAGGTTTGCCACAGGTTCCCATTAATATAGCACCTTGGATAAAGTCCCCATATTGTGCCATATATTGTCGTAATACTAATGAACCAAGTTGATTGCCAATCATAAAATATGGTAAATCTGGATACCGAGATGCCATAATATTTCGCAAGCGATGCATATCTTCAACTAATGTCTTTGTTGCATCACCAATCCCAAAATAACCCTGCTCATAATTATATAATGAAGTCCCATGACCCGGAAAATCACTAACAACGACAACAAAACCATCGTGAGCTAAATACTCAGCAAACCGTTCATAGCGCCCTGAATGCTCTCCCATTGCATGATGAATCTGGATAATAGCCTTATAGCGAATCATTACAGTCGGTAAATATATATCAAAATTGACATGTGTTGCCGTTGCTGATGTAAATTTTTCACTATATTTCATAGCTAATTTCTCCTTTTCTTTTGATAGTTATTTTTAGCCTGATAAGAGCGCTGATTATTATTGCGACGAGGTCGAATTAAACAATTCTTCCCAAACCCAATTAAATCTTTTCGGTTTGCCTGCACTAAAGCTTCATACACTAAATCATAATTCTTTGGATTACGATATTGTATCAATGCCCTTTGCATTGCTTTCTCTTTTGCCGTCTTTGGAACGTATACTTCAGACATATCACGAGGATCTAAACCAGTATAATACATTGTCGTAGATAAAGTTCCAGGAGTCGGATAAAAATCTTGAACCTGTTCTGGCTGATGATGAATATCCCGTAAATATTCTGATAATTCAATCGCATCATCAAGTGTACACCCAGGATGTGATGACATTAGATACGGAACTAAAAATTGTTTTTTGTTGTATTCTTCATTTAATTGATAATATTTATCAACAAATTCCTCATATAGTCCTCTCCGAGGTTTTCCCATCTTATCTAATACCTGATCACTAATATGTTCCGGAGCTACTTTTAACTGACCACTAATATGATTTTGAACTAACTCCTTAAAAAAAGTATCATCTTTATCATACATTAGATAATCATATCTAATTCCTGAACGAACAAAAACCTTTTTTACGTTTGGTAATACTCTTAGTTTCCTCAATAATTCTAAATAATCCTGATGACTTACTTCTAGATTATTACAAGCTTTAGGCCATAAACACTGTTTAGTCGGACATGCACCATGTTTATTTTGCTTAGAACAAGCAGGCCCTCTAAAGTTTGCAGTAGGTCCTCCAGCATCATGAATATATCCTTTAAATTCAGGATCCCAAACCATTTTGCTAGCTTCACTAATAATTGATTCATGCGAACGCGCTTGAACAATTCTTCCCTGATGAAAAGCCAATGCACAAAAGTTACAAGAACCAAAGCATCCTCGATTACTAATTAAAGAAAACTTAACCTCATCAATTGCAGGAACATGCTGCTTATAACTAGGATGACTATCACGGTTATAAGCATATGAATAAGCACGATCAAACTCTCTTTGCTTCAACGGACGATTAGGCCTATTTTGAACAACATACCATCCTTGATACGGTTCTACTAAAGTTTTTGCATTAAAATGATCAGTATTTAAATACTGAATATGAAAAGATTTTGCATAAGCTTTTTTATCATTACAAATTTCCTCATAGCTTGGCAACATAACTGGCTCGTGAGCATCATCGAGATTTTTCGTTTTAAAAACAGTTCCATCTAAATAAGTTAAATATTTTATTTCCAAGCCGCTATCAAGTGCTTCAGCTACTTCAATAATGCTATTTTCACCCATTCCATACAATAATAAATCTGCATTAGCATCAATAATTATCGATTTACGTACTTTGTTGTCCCAATAATCATAATGTCCTAAACGTCTTAAACTAGCCTCAATCCCACCAATAATAATATTAGCATCTTTATAAGCTTGGCGTGCCATTTGACTATACACGATTACAGCGCGATCTGGTCTTTTAAAGCCTTCACTTCCGGGTGTATATAAATCTTTATGACGACGTTTTTTAGCTACTGTATAATGATTAACCATTGAGTCAATATTTCCTGATGAAATCAAAAAACCTAATCGTGGTTTGCCAAATTGTCTAAATTCTTCAACATTATGCCAATCCGGCTGTGCTAAAAAACATACTTTAAACCCGTGACTCTCTAAAGTTCGGCAAATTATTGCTGCACCAAATGAAGGATGATCAACATAAGCATCCCCACATATATATACAAAATCTGGTTGTTGCCAACCCCTTGCTTCCATTTCTTCTCGATTTATTGGTAAAAATTCACTCATGATCATTCCTCTTTCTTTATTTACATATTATATACACAATTTTACAAAAAATAAATAAAATCGACAAAAGTTGATAAAGTTTTGTCGATTATTTCTATAGATTATTGAATTGACGAATAAACTTACGACTTTGAAACGTAATCCCCGTAAATTCATCAATATAAGCCTCCATAATAGGCATCAATTCATCGATTATATTTTCTTCTAGATGAAGCATATCAATATTTTCTAATTGCCATTTATTAATATAGCGAAAACCTTTTAAAACATCAACTGTTAATTTTTGATCATACATTCCAATACATTCTTGACAGACAAATCCACCACTATGAATTGAAACTCCAGAAATATGATCAAGGCGCCCACAACTGACACATTGATCAACTTCTAAACTTGAACCTGTTTTTTCCATAATAAAGGCATTAAATAATAAATAGACCAATTTAGGATTATATCCGGTCTGTAATGAACGTAATGCTAATAACAGCGTATTATATATAGTCTCATCAGGATCATTATCCTTAGTAAATTTATAAACAAACTCACAAAAATAACTTGCATAAGCTTCTAATTCAATATCCTCTTTAATATAGCGAAAATATTCAACTGGAGCGCCTTTGATCAAATTTGATAAACCACTTCTAGGAATAAAAGTAAATTCTGACAAAGTGATAGTTTGACAAGAAGGGGCATTTTTACTTTTTAACTTCTTTACCCCTTTCGCTATTAATGCCAATTTGCCATAATCATGAGTATAGATCCATAGCAGCATATCATTTTCTTTATAAGGCTTATTTTTTAAAACTAGTCCAGTAATATTTTCTTCACCATTAATAATCATCTTCATTATATCCAAATTCTTTTAAATATTTTTGTTTGTTGCGCCAATTATTTTCAACCTTAACAAACAACTCTAAATGAACTGGTACTTGTAAAAAACGTTTCATCTCGCGTTGAGCATTCTGGCGAATCTTTTTGATCATCGTCCCTTGTTTACCTACAATAATTCCCTTCTGACTTTTACGATCACAAACAATTGTTGCAATAATTTCTACACCCGCTTCATCTTCCAGCATTCTTTCTATCACAATTGCAACACTATGTGGTACTTCTTCTTTAGTAAAATAAAGAATTTTTTCACGAATAAATTCAGCCATTACAAAACGCTCTGGGTGATCTGTTAAATGATCTTGAGGATAATACATATTCCCTTCTGGCAAATATGCTTTTACCGTTTTAAGTAATAAATCAATATTATCATTAGTAGTTGCACTAATTGGAATAATTTCTTTAAAATCAAATAATTCCTGCCACTCCTGTAATTTTTTAATCAGCTCTTCTTTTGAAACAGTATCAATTTTACTTAATACTAAAAACACCGGCCCATCGGCTTCCTTTAAGCGCTCAATAATAAATTTATCTCCACGTCCAATTTTTTCATTAGCCGGTGCTAAAAATAAAACTAGGTCAACGCCAAAAATGCTATTTAAAGCGGTTGTATTCATAAATGTTCCCAAACGATCTTGCGGTTTATGAATACCTGGTGTATCCATAAAAATTATTTGGGCTTCATCATCGGTATGAATTCCTTGAATTGTATTTCTAGTTGTTTGAGCAACATCAGACATGATAGCTAATTTTGTCTCTAAAATACTATTTAATAGTGTCGATTTTCCAACATTAGGACGACCAACGATACTTACAAATCCTGATTTGAACATGTTAAACTTTCTCCTATAAATGCCCGCGGCAATAATTCTTTCATTGTTGTTATTTCATAACTTTCACGATTAGCCAAAATCACTGGACAATCTTGTGGTAATAGTTCCATCAATACTTGGCGACATGCTCCACATGGTGAAACAATCTCATCACTACCTGCCACAATTGCCAGCTGTTTGATATCAGCTTTACCATAGCCATTGCTATACGCACCATAAACAGCATTACGTTCTGCGCACATAGTTGAACCAAACGCTGCATTTTCAATATTAGTCCCTAAAAAGTAATTTCCATCTCTCATCTCAATACATGCCCCTACTTTGAATTTTGAGTATGGACTATAAGAATTTTTCGCTGCTTCAAAAGCCTTTTCAATTATTGTTTTTACATCCATAAAACCACTTCTACTCAACTTAAATCATGATATTGAGTATTTATCCTTTCTAAGTCTATAAATTAGCAATAAACTACTTATCGTCTTGTGATATTTAAAGCATCTAAAATTGATTTTTGCATTGCAATCATCTGTATTTCGTCTTCTTCTATCATGTGATCAAACCCTAAAAGATGTAATAATCCATGGGTAAATAAAAAACACATTTCACGCTTTAAATCATGACCATATTCTTCAGCTTGGACTTTAGCATGATCAACAGAAATAAAAATATCTCCGATACTTCTTGGCATCCCTGGGACATAAAACTGCTCATTATCTTCTAATGCAAAACTAATTACATCTGTGGCCCGATCTATTTTACGATATTCTTTATTTATTTCGTGAATTTTAGAATCATCTACCAAGATGCATGATAATTCTAAATCTTCTTCAATTCCCAATTGTTTTGCAGCTTCATTGATTATTGAACGATAATCATCAGTATAATCTTCATTAAAACCAGCTGCTTCATTTATCAATGCAAAATCGATTTCCATACAATTACCTCATTTACTTATATATTTTTCCATCTCTAATTATAGCACAGTCAAATAATTCATTCACTAATTTTGTTTGATGCGCTACGATTATCATAATCGTATTTGGCAAATTATCATGTATGTAGCTTATAATTTTCTTAGCTTTATAATCATCTATATTGCACAATGCTTCATCCAAAATAAGAACTTCTGGTTTTTTTATGATAGCTCTGATAAGCATTACTATCTGGGCTTGACCTGACGATAAAGGCTGACCATCTGTTTCAATAATCAAATCAAGACGGTCAAGATAGTAATTTAACCCAAATATCTTTAACAATTTTTCCATCAGTTCCTCCTCTTTACTATTCAAAATCAAGTTAAATCGCAATGATTCATGATAAAAAACAGGTTTTCGATCTAAATAAATAATCTTTCGATACAAAGAATTAGTATCAATATTCATTAAATCGATCCCATTAATATAAATATGCCCCTTTAATAACTCATCATACTTCATCAGTAATTTAAGTAAGGTTGATTTTCCCACCCCAGTATCACCTTTTAACCATAATGAACGTTCAATCTGAAGATCCAAATGTTGAAGAATCGGCTTACTATAACCGTAACTATAGCTAATATGATCAAAACTAATCTTACTGATTCGCCCCCTTATTTTTTGCTTTTTTTCACTTCTATTAGGAATAATCTCTTTATAACGCTCATATAAAATTAAAATTTCATCTTTCTTAATAATAAAAAGCAATAACATTAAACATTGGTTCAATCATATACGATACCAGCATATAGAAAAAGATAATATCACCAACACTAATACTTCCTTTTTTATAATGAAAACTAGCCAATAATACAACGCCAAAAGATAATAATTGAATTAATGTTTCACTAATAAAATTCAACTTATTTAATTCACTGTCCCGTTGATAAAGGCTATAATTATATTCCTCAAATAAATAATTAAGCTTTTCTTTAATAAATTTTTTCAAAAAAAAATGATGGCTATTATAAATATTTTTCAAATACTCAAGATGTCCTTGATTCATTATTTCTTGGTTTACAACAATTTGTTTATTTAAACCATTAACTATTTTAAGCCATTTAATTGTAACGATAGTAATAATACTTAAAAAAGCTATTACAACCAAAGCTAAATTCATTGAAAATAGTATTAAGGCACTTAACAAACCAATAATTAAAATTAAATCAACAAATAGAGCCATATAAAAATGAATAAAAAAATCACTTAGCTGAAACAAATTTTGAACTTTTGTAAGAAGAACTCCTTCTTGATTTCGATAATAATAACTAAAGGGAAGATACAGCATATTTACGACACTTTTATTTACATATTCTTGATTTAAATATCGCTGAATTTCTATTTCCAATTGTTTCCTTTGAAAATTGATCATGATTCTAATCCCACTTATTATCATAAAAACACCTGTAAAAATTAAAATCATAATATAATTCATCCCATTGATTTGATCTACTAACCCTTGGAAATAATATGATCCTAAAACACTACAGCAAGAAATCAAAATAGCTTTAGCAACAAGTCTGATAATATAACAGTAATTATTTTTTAAATGAAGTATTATGAAACTAATAAAACTTTGTTCCTGATGTCGACTAGAAACTCTGTATCTTCCAACATGATGAATGCAGATACAAATTCCTGTATAATCTTTTTCAATCGACTCTTTTGTTCTTTTGGTTAACCCATGGGCAGGATCACCAATTAATAAGTATTTTTTTGTTGCCCGATATAACACCACATAATGTGTTAGTTCACCATTTAAAAGATGAATTATACAAGGTGATTTTGTCTCCTTTAGTAATGTATTTAAATCACTTTGATAAGCTTTAGCATCTAAATGATACGATTCAAAACATTTGATTATTCCATAAACACTAATTCCCTCATTAGTCACTTTACAACGTTCTTTGATTTCTTTGATTTCAATATCTAAATGATAATATTTTAAAATCATTTTAATGCAGTATGCTCCACAACTATAATTATTATCTTGTTTGTATATTGGGTATTTAAACATAATAAAAAACCTCCTATTATCATTTACTAACTAAGGAGGAAAATTACTTCTTTTTTATTGAAGTTTTAAGATATCTTCATCATCTATATGCATTTTTGCTACTGCAATCGCTGCATAACTATAATCTATACTAACTCGTTCATATTTATCCTGGGCTAAAAAATCCTTCTTAATGCGATTAATCGCTTTTACTACTCCATTTTCATCACAATCAAGCAAAATCAAAAATTGTTTCATACTATATTTACAAACAATATCACCTAATCTTAATGAATTTAAAATAACTTTTTCTAAAATATTGGATGTTTCTTCTAAAACAAGATTATAAATTTCTAAATTATTTTTAATATAATTTTTAGGTGTAATAGTCAATACTGCTAACGTCTTTTTAGTTCTATTACGAATTGATTTTCGTGCTTCCAAACGATATGACTTTTTAAAAAAATCATAATCGCAACTATATGCACCTCTCGTCTTTGTTTCAATCAAGTCATCTTGAATAGAAAAAATATTTCTTTCTTCAGCATTATTGACATTATAATTTAAATAATACTTCATTTTCCTAATCGTTGCATTTCCCAAATCATCTTTTAAAGCGGAAGTGACTTTATTATAGTGTTCTTTAGCTAAAGTTATCTTATCTTGTTTAACTAATGCAAGAACTAAAATAGCATTAATGTTCTCATCAAGATAATTATCAGCTAAATTTTTCATACAAATTTCTTCAATAATTCCATACTCTTCCTTTTTTAAATAAAATTCAATCAAGAATCGTGATACATTTAAAAATTGTGAGTTCAAAAAACCTCTAATAATCGATAACTTTTCCACATTTTCTATCATTGGCAAAAATTCACCACTATATCGATAATAAGCTTTCATATAATATTTAGCTCTTATTTCCTCATCATGAATCTCATTTCGTCCTAAACGATGATACAAGGTAAAGTCATCTACATCAAAAATCATCTCTATTTCAGGATTCCAATAATATGTTCCTTGTGAAGATAAAATATAATCATACTCACCTAAATTATTTTTTAAAATGGTTCTCAAACGATAAATCAAAGCCTTTAACACATTAGCTGGATTATTTGATTCACCTGAAGCAAACATTAATTCTTGTAAATCATTAGAACTTAATTTACGACGATGATGATAAATAATATAAGCTAATAATTTAGCCAACTTGGGTGAATTAATTATATTAAAATCTAGCCAATGATCTTCATCCAATTTAATCACATAAGCATTAAAAAAATCAACCTTAAGTTTCACTAAATCACCCCCACTAATAATATTATAATTAATAATTTCTAAAATTATCAAAATTAACATAAATAACATAATTTTATTATTTATTTTTTAACCCGCAAACTCTTCTTAACATTATAACAATCACCCTAATATATGTCCATTAAATTAAACTATGTTTCTTAGTAATAATTAAATGTAAAAAGCAATCCAATTAAGAATTGCTTTTACTAAGGATAGGAATGATCAAATTATTTATGCCTGTTGAGCCTTTTTCTTTTTGATTACAAAAGCAACGATTCCAGCGATTATTGCAACAGTTGCAAAACCTCCACCGATTACATAAGCAGTATTATTACTAGTTGACTTATCACCCTTTGCCAATGGTGTTTCATTTTCATCAACTACTTCAGTTTGTGGTTCCTCATATGGAACGATTTGTCCATCTTGATCTACTGTTGTAACTGTTCCATCTGGATTAGTAATCATTGGATTACCAGTTCCACCATCGATTGTAAAATTAGTTCCTCCTGGAGTAGTAGCAGCCAAATCCGTCCCAGTTTCACCAGGAATAAATTCTATTTCATTTTGTGTATCATTAACATCACGATAAACCATTACATAGTTTCTTCTTGTTGAATAAAAATCATGTGAATAACTAGTTGCTTGTCCGCTCATTAATACATACGTTGTTCCATTAGCCTCATATTGTGCAGGAACTTCAATATTTAGTTCTTGACCAACATTGGCTTCTAATTTAGTTGTGTATAATGTATCTTCTCCTACATATGTGTTTGAAACATTCATATATGTTACAGATACTTCATATTTATCAACTTCTAAACCTTTTTCATTAAAATAAACATTGTATTCTGTAGTTTCCTCACCAAATTTATGAGTAATTGTACTTTCTTGATTTGGACTTAAAACATAAGTCTTACCATCAATTTCAACAGTTGTGTCAACTTCAATTGTTTTTGTTTTTCCAGGATCAACTGTATATTGATGAATTTGTAAATCTTCTCCAGTTGCTAAATCAACATAATTTACTTGAATTGGTTGTGGTGTATTTTCATCAGTAATAACTTGTTTATATTCTACTTGGTATGTTTTTGTTGCATCACCAAAAGTATGAGTGATTTTAGCTCCATCAACTACCTCGTATTGTTTTCCACCCTTCATAAATGTTTTAGATGGTGTATGATCAACAGTCTTATCTTTTTCTACTAACAATTTTTTCGTTAAAATTGCACTACCAGTAGCCTTATCTACATATTGAATTTGTATCAAATAAAAAAAGAAAAGCTAAAAAAGCTGAGAAAATCTAGCTAATTTATAAAGAGGCAGATTAAAACCTGCCTCTTTGTATGATAAATTAAAGTTTTTTGACTATTTGCTAATTTTATTTCTTTGAAAACATAGTCTCCTAAACTGCTATACAATCTTGCACCACCATCAACATTATCAACTCTTGTATTGACAGGAATATTAATAACTCCTGTATATCCCGACATCCTATTCTCATTAGTCTCAATATGATAAGCCACATCACTATCAAGCGTATCATCATCACCAACATCTGCTTCAATAACCTTATATCCTTCAGGATATGTGAATTTAACAACATATGTTCCAGAATCTAAATAATCAAATAAATAGCTTCCATCTTCACCAACTACAGTAGATGCGACTAATTCTGTTGGGATATTATTTTCAATTCCAAATTCTTCATCAACCCGATATAATTCAACAATCGTACCAGGTAATTTGATATCAACATCTTTACCATCACTATCTTGATAATTTTGAATATCAGAATAATCACGATTTTCAAATGCAACACCAGATATTGCACTATAAACTGTTAACCCAGCATCAATTGTCATATCACTTGTATGATAAGCTAAATCAATTACTTCACTACGAGCAATTAAAGTATTCTTATTTTCATCAGTAATAGTTGGATTAGAATCAATTGCACTATCTGTTGTTCCACCATTTTTAGTAAAGTAGAAACGTTCCGCGTGTCCACCGCCCATTGTTGGTTTAACACCACGAATATCAAATTCAACAACATAACTTCCATCTTCTAAATCAGTAAATAAATAGTAACCATTTTCATCAGTTCTAGTAGTTTTTTCTGGAGTACCACTAACCTCACCATTAGTTACTGTATAAAGATTTACAATCACATCTTTTACACCAGTTTCTTCTGGATCTTGAATACCATTTTTATTTTCATCAAACCAGACAAAATCTCCTAGAGATCCTAATGCAACGTATCCTGCATCTAATGTTAAATTAGTTTCTCCTACTAAGCTGCCATCAGCTTGTTTAGTTGCGGTCAAAGTAAATAATTCTGTCTTACAATAATCATCCTTATTAAGATCATTTCCAATATTAGAATCAGCTTCAATTTGTGGTTTTCCATCAACATCTTGAGCGTATCTTTGAGTTGGCTCATATTTATATAAAGACTCATCTTCTGGAATAGCAAATTCAACTTGATACTGATAATACTTGTTACCAACATAATCATTTGGATTAGTTGATGATGAATCCGTCTTACCATCTTTTAAAACATTACAATCTTGATTTGTAAATTCATATTTACCACTGGCATCAGTCAAAGTTGTTTCTGAATCTAATTCTTTAGTTACTTTTCCTTCATTTTGATTAATCGTTGTAACGAATTTATGCAATGTTACATTTAAACCTTGAACCGGTAAATCATTGCTATCTTGTAAACCATCACGGTTCATATCATAGAATGCATAATCACCGATTGTTCCTTTAGGTAATGCAATTTCAGCTTTAACTTCAAGATTTTCAACAATATCACTGTCATTTACAGTATCTAGACCAGTACGTTTAACTGCAACTAAAGCAGAGTTAGACATTAACTTACCAGATACTTTCTCTAAATCTGAAGTACTGTACTCAGGAGCAGACATGTTGACATGCAATTCAATTGACTGATTAGGTTCTAATGGCGCATTAGAGAAATCAAATTCAACAGCAATAGCACTAACTAGTCTTAAATCAATATCATTTGATGCTTCTATCCATTGATGAGCGCCGCTTGTCCAATCATCATCATCCATATTACCATATACAATTGGCAATTCTTCTAAAGCAGTTTTACTTGTACGGGCATCTTGTTTCCATTCATCCCATTTAGTATCTTCACTTTCACCAACACAATAGTAGACTTTATAAGAAACACCCGGTGTTAAACAATCTACATAATTTAAAATTGGTGATTTATCAAGATTTGTAACCCTTGCAGTATAGTTATCATTTGTACGATTAACTAACGAGTCACCTTCAAATGGTAAAATATCTACAACACGCGCCTTACTAACAGCACGATCTGATTTTTCACCATTTTTAAATACAATCTTATAATCCAAATCTTCGCCAGGAGCTGTTTGGGGTTGGTTATTCAGTTTTCCTTGATCCAGGTAAAGAAGTAGTATTACAAGAAGTAAGAGCTCCAGACTATTATGGAATAATCCACGAATGGTGGTATGTTGGTGAAATCAAAGCACAACATATTAGCGAAATCGAAGTACAGAACTATTTATAAATATGGAATTGAAGTGTCACAGCGACTGAAAGAAATTTATGAAATGATTCTAGATACTTCTCCTGCGACACAAATTGATGTTGAAGAATTGGAAAAGAGTCTAACAGTTGATGATAACAATGATAATACATTTTATTGTGATTTTGACGTTTTTAAAAATATTTATCAAATCAATGTTCGTTCAGCAAGACGTTCGATGAAAGCACGAATTTTCATTTGTATATACTACTTTGATTTTTAATGCATTTAAACCTTCTAAACTAATTCCTTGACTATTCGTTGAGACATCAGCAACTAAACTATTATTAGTCGTCCATTCATCACTACCAGCTGTTTGATAGTATACTCGAGCTTGAATCTTATTACCATTTTTATCAGTTGCACTATGAACTGTTACAGTATTAACTACATAAGGTGCATCTGGCATTATTGATTTTAAGATTGAAAATAATAAAGAAACTAGTAAAACTGTTTCTAACGATCCGTTAGTTGGATATATGATTAGAAAAGTGTCATCTTTAGATCATAATACTGGCTTATATAAAGCGGAATTTAAATTATTAGATGCTGATAAAAAGGTAATTGATGAAGGAATTGAATCTAATGGTCAAGGGTATGTAATCTTTACTGGATTAACACCTGGAGCAACATATTATTACGTTGAAACCAAAGCACCGGATGGATATACATTAAATACGACTGAATATTCATTTACCGCACCACAAGTTAATGATACAACTTAAAGCAACCGGATTAGTTAGACCATTAGCATCTAGATAGGTTCCTTGATACTTCTTTTGCTTTATAGACACTAAATTTTATTCCTGCTAGCGGTTCACTAACATCTTTATTATCCTTATCTAACCATTTAGCTGTTTTAACTAAACCAAGGCTGCTGTATGGCACATTTTCAATTGGATTTTCAACAAAATTGCCAAAAAGAATGAATCTCCTGAATCAGCTTGTGAAACATCAACATCCTGTCCATTGACTTTTTCTACGATTCGTGAGTTAAATGTAATGTTCGCATCAGCATTACCATCAACCGCATTAATTATGGTTCCATTTGACATCACCCCAATTAACATAGCCAATACTAACGATAAAATTCCAAACCTGCTGGAGCAACCGGTAAAGTATCCACTAATTCAAATGTCGTACAGTTAAGCCGACCATAATTATTACCTAAATCCGTAAGATTACTACCTGGAGCGGCAGTTACTTTGTAATCGACACTATAATAGTCTTTCCCATCTATTGATTTAATCGTGTAATTATTACCATCTGCTTGCTGAATAACATTTTTCCCTACAGTCCATTCTTGACTAGCTTTTGCGGTAACTGAAGCATCAGGTACAGAGACTGGGTTAATTGTATAACTTCCATTTTCATTAACCATAGAACCTGTCATTTTCATATCAACAAACTTAGCAGTTGTGCCATTCTTAGTTGTCATATGACGATAAAATGATAATGCAAGATCTGTTTTACCTGTCTTATAATAAGCATAAAGTTTCATTTCATATAATCGTGTATCCATTATTTTTTGACTGTTTTGGTGATTACAAATTTGTAAAACCTGTTCATATAAGTTATTGTTAGCTAAAATCGTTAAAGTTTTTAAAATTGCCTCTAAACAATTACGTTCTAACAAATTATTTATTTCTAAGATCCAGTCATTATAATTAAACTCTGGTAAAACCTCTCCATGATATTTGTTGATCATTTCTAAACAGCGTTCATGCTTGCGGTAAGGATCATCTTCCTGTTCAACACGACGACAAAGTTTCAACATCTCCTCATAATCAACTCGACATTCAACTTCAGGATTCCAATAATAACTTCGTCCCTTAGATTTAATACAATCAACTTCTTTAAAAAACTGTTTCATTTCCTTTCGAGCTCGATAAATCAGATTTCTTAATGCTCCTTCCGGTTTATCAGCATTTCCATCTGGCCAAAGAAAATCAATCAGTTGTGGATTAGTTATATTAGCATTTCGATTAAGAATTAAATATACAATCAACAACTCAACTTGGGCACTTCGTTTCTTTTCTTGAGGAAATTCATTTTCCCCATCAGTGATATGCAGTCTACCTAAGGTCTTGATTTTTAATACTAATTTTTTATCCATAAAAATCACTCCCTTGTTTACATGTTTCAACATCATAATTATACTATATTCCAATTATGATATTTTCTTATTCAAAAAAATAAATCGTCTTTTTTCAAGACTTTAAATAAAATATAACCGTTTTGTAACCAAAATAATATATAATTAAAATTTTCTTTCAATCAAATTCGGATTTGATGCATACATGACTGCTGTCTCTTTTGTAATCTTATTTTGTTTATATAAATCAACGATCGCATCATCCATAGTAACCATACCAATTTGGCGATTAGTAGATATAGCATTATCAATTTGGTGCGTTTTACCATCACGAATCAATGTTCTAATTGCTTGATTACAAATCATGATTTCAAATACGGGTATCATTTTACCATCAATACCTGGTACTAATTGTTGGGAGATGACTGCATTAAGTACCATTGCCAGCTGAACTCGAATTTGCTGCTGCTGTGAAGGAGGAAACACATCAATCATTCGATCAATCGTATTAGCAGCACCAACTGTATGCAAACTTGAAAAAACCAAATGCCCCGTCTCAGCTGCCGTAACTGCAATATCAATAGTTTCTAAGTCACGCATTTCACCAACTAAAATAACTTCTGGCGCCTCCCGTAAAGCTGCTCTTAACGCAGAAACATAGTCATGGGTATCGTGATAAACTTCTCGTTGTGAAACGATACTTTTGTCATGACTATGCAAATATTCAATAGGTTCTTCAATTGTAATAATGTGTGTATTTCGATTACGATTGATCTGATCAATAATACAGGCTAATGTCGTAGATTTACCGCTTCCTGCCGGGCCGGTTACTAAGACCATTCCTTTCTTTTGATTAGCTAGGTCAGTAATTACTTTTGGAATATGCATTACTTCAGGATCAGGAAGTTGAAAACTAACAACACGTAATACTGCGGCACAAGAGTTTCTTTGACGATAAGCATTGACCCGAAACCGCCCTACATTAGGAATAGAAAAAGAAAAATCATCATCGCCACTTCTCATAAATTCTTCAATTCCAGCGTTATTAGCAATTTCATAAATATCACGAATCATCCGCTCAGTATCATGTGGTGTCAAACGTTCATCGCTATATTTTGAAATTCTCCCATCTATCTTAATAGCACAAGGCGAACCTGCAACAATAAAGATATCAGAAGCCCCTTTAGTTACTACTTCTTCTAATAATTTTTTTATTTCCATTTTATTCCTCCAGATTAATTGTTTTTAAACTAATTATTTTGAGACTATCATTTTCTTGCACAAATGACAGCTGTAAAACTTGAGAATCATTTATTTTATCTTCAAGCATATATAAATCATCTTCTTTTTGATACTCGATTTGAAGATTTTCTAAACTATATTCTAAATTTTGACTATCTAATTGATAATATTTGGTTAACAGCCGTGACTCACTTTCGTAATATTGACTAGTAATATTAGCTTGGCGAACGCTTGACTCATAATAAGAATTAGCTCGCAAATATGATAATATTGCCAGTACACACATAACTAAAATCACAAAAATCATAAAAATTGATGGCGCCCCAATTCCCAAACGCATTGAAGTATGTTTCTTATTCATCGTGATTACCTCCTAATACAAAAGGCAATTCACTGATAACTTCGTTTTTATTCTTTATCATTATTTTTCCTTGAGTAATCATATCTCTATCTATTTCAATAAAAATATTATCTTTTTGATAATGATTCTCATCGATTTTTTCTACTTCCAATAATTGTTCTAAATCAGCCAGCGGATAAGCTTGCATTGTTTCAATCATACTTTGCGCCTCAATTAATGCATTTTGCAAATTAGTCCCTTGTACTTGTTTATTTTTAGCTTGCACTATAAATGAGGCACATACTGTTGTTGAAGCAGCAAAAAAGAGGATAACTATGATTAATTCCATTAAAAACGAAAATGACTGTACTTTTGATTTCATACTTTCCTCCTATCCATGTAAATAAATTGAAATACTTTTGCTAACTTGATCACGTGTAACTGTAAATTTAAATAAACGGTCTTTTTGTTCTATTTTAAAATCATCTAATGCAAATAACTTACTACCCTCTTGTAACCCCGCATGATAGTCATTACTTGTATATAATTCCTTGAGATAACCATCTTGACAATAAATATAAGTAACCGTCTTAGCAGTTTTAATTTCTAAACATTGCGTATTATCTATTTCAACAATTTTAGTCGAATCGTCACTATCATTTGCTTTTAACTTCGTGTTTAAATAAGCCAAAGGCACAATTAAATCATCTTCTTGTTGACACGTATCATTAATAACTTGATATCCTTTTATTTCATAAGTAACAATAAAGAAAGACCCAATTACAAAAAGCAAGAACAATGACAGCGAAAATAATACATGTATATTACGATGTTTATTCATAGTTCTTCTCCTTTTTAAATACCTTGATTCGTGGTTGTAAATTATCTCCTTCATAATAATAAATAACCTGATAATCTTCATCATTTAAAAGCAACCCATAATTTTCCTTCAAATACTCAATATCTTTAGGATATTTGCCTTCAATACTATAACATTTTAAACTAAGTTGATTAATTGTATCACTAACCCGTTTTAGATCCTCATTTGATGAATATGTTGAAGTAGAATTGAAAGCATAAATGCTTACCATGATTATAACTATCAGTAAGATTATCTTTAACATATTTTTCATAAATAACCTCCTATAAAGAGGACATGATACTAATTAATGGCAACATTACCGACATCAAGACTATTCCCACTACTAAAGATAACAAAGTTACAATCGTTGGTTCTATGATATTTAAAAATTGGTCTATCGCACGACTAACTTCTTCTTGAAAACTATTTGATAATTGTTTCATGATTATATCAACCTGTCCAGTTTTAAAACCGACCTGAATCATATTTAACTGCATTCCTTGATAAATTTGATATTTTTTGATAACTTCAACGAAACTATCACCATTTATGAGATCTTCATTGCATTTTTCTAAATTAGCCCTAAGCTGTTTATCATCAACTAATTTTGGTACAAACTTCATTGCCTCTTGTAAATCATAACCACTAGAAATAAACAATGACAAAGCATAAGTAATTTGAGCTTTATTTAATGCTCTTGACAATTTCCTTGTTAAAAAAGATTTCTGCACTACGCTTGACAAGACATTTACATGGGTAATGCGCTGATATAAATATCCAGCAATAATTACTATCACCAGCACTAACAAGACCGCAAAACATATCAATGAAAAAATTTGACCAAATTCCATAAAACTATTAGCATACGATGATAAATCACTGCCTAGTCCATTTAAAACATCTTTAAAAATTGGTAATACTTTAAATACAATGATTCCTACAACCACCACCATCATAATAATTAAAATGATTGGATAAGTTAAAGCCTGTTTCAGTTTATTTGTTATATCATCAATTCGAGCATAATATTCACTTAATGATTGCATAACATCATCTAAATTACCGCTCGTTTCACCCACTTTGACTAAATTAACCATATAGTCATCAAAAGCTTTAGTTAGATTGATCGCTTCACTAAAACTTACTTGTTCATCTAAATATTTAGCAACTTCTTGAAGAACCCCTTTAATGTTTTTATCATCCATTTCTTCATATACCATCGTAACCCCTTGATTAAGACTAAATCCCGATTCTAAGATCATTGCCATCTGGTTACAAAACATATATTTTTCACTCATCGTCAATTTCATCGTTTTTCTCCTTAATAACGTGCTGTTTCAACGTATTTTCCCTCATAATCATACTTAGTGCTTGCGAAAGTCGGATCCATAATCGTCCATGTATCTTTATCCATAAAAATATCCGGATTGACCCAACCCTGCCCTTTAACATAAACTTCTAACCAAGAATGATATTCATCTTTATCAGTCCCCCCACAAATCAGTCGGGCTGGAATATGATTGATTCTTAACATTGCCGTCATCATTGAAGCATAATCAAAACATATGCCCTTTTTATTGTTAATTATTTCATCTAAATTTGGAATCAAATACTGCTGTTTTGCTAAAGCTACTTTATCATCGTCATAGTTTATGTAATTAGCCACAAATTCATAGACTTTTTTTATTCGTTTTAAATCATTATCTTCATCCTTCACTTCATCAATAGCTAACGTCGTAATCGCATCACCCGGTTTATAATTAACCAAGATATTAGGATATAAAAAGGGGAGCAGTTCGTTATCTAAAATAACATCAACTTCCACACTTTTTTTATTGCATATTGGGTACCCTCAATATTTTCTAAAATTTTAATCAAATATTTTCCATTTCCCAACTGGAGTGGATAACTCACTCCTTGTTCATCCGTTAAATCATAATTTAGTTTTTGTTCATCTTTACTAATTTGAATTTTTATTCGTTTACTAACACCTGGTTTTAAAAAGGCCATTACATATCCTTGATTAGTATTAGAATAATCAACCTTCGCTACATCACTATCTAAAACCAGTGCCCCTGATGCTTCAGGATAAAGAATCTCATCAACTGTATAACTTTTTGATGTTGGATAATCACTTGGGTATTCTTGATTACTGTTATTATCACTTGAACATCCAGTAAGAAGACATGATAATACAGTGACTACCACTAGTATTCGCTTGTACATTACCATTATCCTCCTTAATTTTAATTATACACCGAAATATCTGGGATTGAAAAGAAAAAGGCAAAAAGAAAAACTCTCTCTACCTTAACTAATTCCTATATAATATAAACCAATCTGTATGATTCCAGCTATTACCATCACTGTAATCGGGTTCATTTTCTGTTTCCTTAATAAAACCAGAGCAACTATAAATATGGCTACAGAACCAAATTTCAAATTTGCAAAGTTTACTGTATCTCCAAAAAAACAGCTAACAATAATCAATAGTCCTGAAACTGCAATCAGCGACACTACAGCCGGACGAATATATTTTAAAATATTTTGAATAATTGACATTTGCTGATATTTTAAATAAATATAAGCAATCAGCGATACAATAATACATGAAGGTAAAATGCATCCCAATGTCGCTACTATAGCCCCATAAAAACTATCTATCTTTAATCCAACAAATGTTGCCGCATTAATTGCAATCGGTCCAGGTGTCATCTGGGATATCGTTATTAAATCTGTTAACTCATTCATCGTCAACCAATGATATAAATCAACTACTTGATGCTGAATCAGCGGTAAAGCAGCATATCCTCCTCCAAAACTAAATGCACCAATTTGAAGAAAACTGAAAAACAAAGTTAAAAGTTTCATTGTCTTTCCCTCCATCTGCTTACCATATTTTGTATAATTCCAATAAATCCACAACTTAAGATTACGTAAATAACATTTACATTAAAAAGATATGTTGCAATAAAAGCACATACCATAATTATAATTGGTAAGATTTCTTTTTCTTTAACAACCCCTACTGCCATATCATAAGCAACTGAAGCAATTACTGCCCCAACTCCAGCCTGCATTCCAGAAAGCATTAAGGCAATTATCTCATTGCTTTTAAAAATTTCATAAAACACTGACACTAATGATAAAATTACAAACGGTGGCAAAATCGTCGCTAAAATAGAAACTATCGCACCTTTGATTCCCGCTAATTTAAAACCAACTACAATTGCACCATTTACCGCAATTGCCCCTGGGGCAGATTGGGCAATGGCAATCAAGTCAAGCATTTCTTTTTCATCGATCCAGTTGAACTCATCAACATATTTTTTCTTCATCAATGTCACAATTACATAGCCACCGCCAAATGTAAAAGCACTTAAATAAAGATTTGTTACAAAAAGCTTCAACAACATTCCTTTTTTCATCATATCACCTTCCCTATAGTATAGTGCTAAATTATGATGATGTAAAACAAAAGATAACATTACTATTGCAATGTTATCTTAAACAATTCCTTTTTTCTATCTTTTAAAAGTAAAGATTAACTATTAATTTCATCAATAACTTCAGTAAATATACTAATCATCTCATCAACATCTTTTTCTTCAATGATGAATGGCGGCAACATTCTAATTACATTTGTTCCCGCAGTAATCAACACTAGACCTTTATCGAGAGCTTTTTGAATATATGGTTTGACTGGATGATCAAATTCTAAGCCAAGCATTAGTCCTAAACCGCGACGTTCCTTAATAAAATCATATTTTTCAACTAGTTCATCTAATTTAGTAATCAAATATTCACTGACATCTTGAACATGATCAAGCATTTGCGTTTCTTCTAAAATCTTAAAGACTGTCTTACAAGCTTTTCCAGCCATAGGGTTACCACCATAAGTAGATCCATGATCACCAGGTTTTAAAGCATCTCCGATTTTTTTATTTGCTACAAACGCTCCCATTGGGAAACCAGCCCCAATTCCTTTAGCTAGACAAACAATATCAGGCATGATTCCATATTGGAAATATGTCATGATCGTTCCTGTTCGTCCCATCCCACATTGAACTTCATCAAGAATCATTACAATCTCATGCTTATCACATAATTGTCGAATTCCCTTCATAAATTCTTGGGTGCAAACATGGATCCCCCCTTCCCCTTGAACAGGTTCTAAAATAATCGCAGCTGTTCTTGGGGTGATTAACTTAGCCACTGAATCCAAATCATTAATATCGCCATATTTTACACCCGTAATTAATGGTCCAAATGCAGTTTGATATGCAGGAGTTCCTGTTAATGTAACCGCTCCTGTAGAACGTCCATGAAAAGAATGATTCAAACTAATAATTTCACTATCAGCCTTTCCATGTTTTTCATAATAATATTTACGCGCTAACTTCAACGCCCCTTCGGTCGCTTCTGTCCCACTATTAGTAAAAAATACTTGATCAAGTTGTGTTGCTTTAATTACCGCTTCAGCAGCCTCAATTGTTTCAACACTATTAAAATAATTTGATATGTGCATTAAACGGTGCATCTGTTGACACATTGCATCTGTATACAGCTGATAATCATAGCCAAATGAATTAACACCTATTCCAGAATAAAAATCCAAATACTTTTTACCGTTTGTATCATATAAATAAACTCCATTACCGTGATCAAAAGTAACATCAAATCTACCATAAGCTTTCATAAAAGCATTATTAGCTCTATCAAAATAATCCATTTTTAGTCCCCCAATTTAATCTTATCTGCTAGACGATAATATAATCCTACTGCCTGCATCAAGACTTCTTCATCAAAATTAAATGTTTCTGTGTGTAAACCGCTAAAATATTTTGGTGTTTTAGTTCCTACATAAAAGAATATTCCTGGTACCTCTTTTTGATAGAAAGAAAAATCTTCAGCTAACATTAACGGCTCTTTTAATTCCTCATAATTCTCATCAGTTAATCTAACAAATTGCCGATATAGATCATAATCATTTAAAACCGGTGGATACATTGGCGGGCAACTAAATTCAATGGTACAGCCATAGGTTTGCTCCATCCCATGATTAATTGCCTCCATCGTATCTGTAATTTTTTTGAAAACTGTCTCGCTGTAAGTTCTAACTGTTCCTTTAAAAGTTGTTTGATCAGCAACGATATTTCGCACAGTTCCCCCCTGAATTTCTCCAATATTAATTACGCAGCTTTCAACAGGTGCTATTACTCGAGAAATAATACTTTGATATTGACAAATTATTTGACTAGCAATCATGATTGAATCAATTCCTAAATGATATAACCCTGCATGAGCACTTTTGCCAGTTATTGTCACATCAAGTTCACCATTTTGAGCCATCAATGGTCCCGGTCGACAAGCAATCTTTCCTGCTTCGATTGTCGGCATTAAATGTAAACCAAATATTGCTCTTACATTATACTGCTTTAAAATCCCAGCTTCAACAATTAACTTTGCACCACCTGGTGATTCTTCTGCCGGCTGAAATATCAATAAGATATTATGCTTCCACTTTAAAGGCTGCTCTTTTAGTTTTTTAGCTAATCCAAGTAAAGCAGCCATATGACCATCATGACCACATGCGTGCATATAACCATTATGACATGATTTAAAACTACAATTAGTTTGTTCGGATATTTTCAATGCATCCATATCACTACGAAAAGCCAAGGTTTTATCTTGATGATTATCAAGATAAACAAGAACCCCTGTATCCAAGATTGAAATTGGTTCATATCCCATCTTAGTTAATTCATCTTTAAGATATTTTGAAGTCTTAAATTCTTGTAAACCTAGCTCAGGGATTTGATGTAATTCCTGACGCCATCTTTTAATTTCATTTAAAGCGTCCATAACTGATCTCCTAAATTTTTCTTAAATCATCCATTAACTGAGTTTTACCTTCAGTTGTTTCATCTTTTTGTTCTTTAATAATTCGAGCTGGATTTCCAACTACCACTGCCCCTGCCGGAACATCACTTGTAACAATCGAACCAGCACCAACAACTGCACCTTTACCAATGTGTACTCCTTCAATAACTACAGCATTAGCTCCAATCAATACATCATCTTCTAATATTACCGGTGAAGCACTAGGTGGTTCAATAACTCCAGCTAAAACTGCTCCAGCACCAACATGACAACGTTTCCCAACTTCTACACGACCACCTAAAACAGCTCCCATATCGATCATAGTTCCTTCACCAATCTTGACTCCAATATTTATAACTGCACCCATCATAATTACAGCATTATCGCCAATCGTTACATGTTCGCGAATAAAACATCCAGGTTCAATACGAGCATTAATATTAGTCATATCTAACATTGGAATTGCACTATTACGACGATCTTGTTCTAAATAAGAATCAACAATAACCTCTTTATTTACCTCCATATAAGCTTTAATAGCCTCTAAATCACCAATACATACTTTACTATCTTCTCCACCAAACATTTTAAATTCAGTTGCTTCTGGTAAGTTTTTCCCTTTTAAATAAACTTTTACCGGTGTTTGTTTTTTAGCATCACCAATATATTTAATTATCTCTTCTGCACTATTTAACATATCTATCTCCTTTTCTATATCTCTATTGTTCCATTAAAAACATTTGCTGCAGGTCCAGACATCATGATCGTTTCATCTACATATTCAATTTCCAAACAACCACCTAATAATTCCACTGTTACCTTACTATCCGTATAATGATTTAAATAGCATGCATACATAACTGCACAAGCACCAGTACCACAAGCCATAGTTTCACCCGAACCGCGTTCCCAAACACGCATCTTAACATAACTTTTGTTAATGATTTGAACAAATTCAGTATTAACAGACGCAGGAAACAATTGATGGTGCTCAAATTTAGGACCTATCGTTTTTAAATCCAAAGTATCTAAATCAGAAACAAAAGTCACAGTATGAGGATTCCCCATTGAAATAGTAGTTAAACGGTATTCTCGCCCACCAATTTCTACCGGTTCATCAATCATTTTCTCTTTAGCATATGTACAAGGAATATCTTGACAAGTTAGGACGGGTTTGCCCATATTAACCTTTGCTCCAATACACTCATCGCCATCAAATAATAATTCTACTGTTCGTAATCCTGATTTAGTTTCAATTTTCAATACATGTTTATCACTCAATTTATGATCATAGATAAATTTAGCAAAACAGCGGATTCCATTTCCACACATCATTGCTTCACTTCCATCTAGATTAAACATTCGCATTTTAAAATCATACTGATCCGATGGTAAAATCACGATCATTCCATCACTTCCAATACCGAAATGACGATCACTTATTTTCATGATAAATTCTTTATCCATGGGAATCTCCTGATTTATTCCATCAAAGTAAATATAATCGTTACCAATGCCTTCCATTTTTGTAAAATGCAGCTGCATAATTCCCCTCCTTTTCATGTATTTACAAGATTTTATCAAATTGACTAATATTTTTCAATTCCAAGATTATATTTATTTAAAAAAGAACCTTTGCACATTTTAAAGGTTCTCTTCAGCCAATATTTCCATTACTTTCAAATACGCTCCATCAGCTTCAACCGGCTGACAAATTGTCCCATATTGATATAGTTCAGGAGCCGCATTTTCCATCACATAAGAATGCCCCACCATATTAAAAATTTCCACATCATTAAATCTATCACCAAAAAAATATGTGTTTTCTGTTTCAATTTCTAAGCGTGTTAAAATTGCCTTTAGCCCACTTGCTTTAGAATGGTACTTATTTCTAATTTCAATCAGATCATAATCATCCTCAAAAGCTAAATTAAAACAGCCAAATTGTTCAATAATCTCATTTTGTTTTTTCTTTTGACAATGAATATATAATTTAAATACCTGATCATCATATTTTTCATAATTAATTTTGTTCATATCAAAGTTAGCTTTTTTTAGAAATGGTGCAATTACCCCATCTTTTTGTAAATAAGCCCCATCTTTAAACAATAAACCATACTCTAAAGTTAATGATCGTGCTAATGAAATAGTTCGTTCAACATCACCATGATCTAAAGGCTCTTTAATAATCTCTTCACCATTTAAAATAACATGCGCTCCATCACTTAAAAGATATCCATCAAATTCAAATCCTCGAAGAGGTACTGTGATCAAAGGTAACAATCGTCCTGAAGCAATCATTACTAAAAAACCATGTTCGCGTAATTTTTGAAAAGCTTCAAACATTTGTTTAGTTGGCTTATCGATTCCCTGGCGCCAGTCAATTAATGTTCCATCCATGTCAAATAAAATTAATTTTTTCTTTTTCATTTTATCACCAGCGTCATTATAACAGTTATCTTCTCAATAAGGAATTAACATTTGTCATATTATTTCATGTTAAATATTAATAAATCAAACATATATTATAATGGTGATAGTATGAGATACATGTTTAAACGAGTTAATCGCGTATTAACTATTATTCTTTCAACTCTTATTTTCATGATAATTTGTTATTGGTGGTAATAGTGCATATTTAATGCTAGTAAAAATAGAAACCGTTATAATGATATTGAGGTGATAACCATGGAAGACATTAATAACGTTGCAGTTGAAGTTAAAAACGGTGAAATGGACGAAGAAGAAATAATTGCTTATATCAAATACTTAGAAAAAAAGTTTCCTGATGAAACACTTAAATCATTATCAATTAAAATTGACGGTGATGAGGTTGATTTAGATTATACTTTTTATCCTTTGGGTTTTGAAAGAATCCGTCGAATCACTGGATATTTAGTAGGTACTTTAGATCGGTTCAATGATGCTAAAGCTGCTGAAGAAAAAGATCGGGTCAAACATGCATAAAAAAGCAGCTCAAATCGAGCTGCTTTTTTAATCTAATTCTAAGCCACCAGTGTATAACTGATAATAAGTTCCTTTTTCTTTAATCAATTTATCATGGTCACCACGTTCAATGATCCTTCCTTGATCAAGTACCATGATGGCATCAGAATTTTTAATTGTTGATAAACGATGAGCAATAACAAAAACCGTTCGTCCTTCCATCAGTTTATCCATTCCACTTTGAACAATACTTTCTGTTCTCGTATCAATACTTGATGTTGCTTCATCTAAGATCAATACCGGTGGATTAGCAACCGCAGCCCGAGCAATAGCTAGCAGCTGACATTGTCCTTGTGATAAACTTGAACCATCGCCACTCAAAATAGTTTGATACCCATGTTCTAAATGCATAATAAATTCATGAGCATTGGCTAGTTTTGCAGCTTCTATACACTCCTCATCAGTAGCATCAAGTTTACCATAACGAATATTATCCATTACTGTACCAGTAAATAAATGTGTATCTTGCAAAACGATTCCTAACGATCTTCTCAAATCTGCCTTTTTAATTAATTTAATATCAATTCCATCATAAGTTATTGAACCTTTTTGAATATCATAAAAACGGTTGATCAAATTCGTAATAGTTGTTTTACCAGCTCCTGTAGCTCCAACAAAAGCAAGCTTTTCACCAGGTTTAGCAAATAAATTCATATCATACAAAATTGTTTTATTTTCATTATATCCAAATGTAACATCATGAAAACGAACATCACCAGCTAAACGGACATATTCGATTGAACCGTCTGGTCGCTTATGCTCCCAAGCCCAAAGTCCAGTACGTTCTTTAACTGGAGATAATGTACCATCAGCATTTTCTTTAGCATTAACTAAAGAAACATGACCAAGATCATCTTCAACCTCTTCATCCATTAATGCAAAGATTCTTTCTGCACCTGCCAATGCCATCAACACCATATTTATTTGTTGAGAAATTTGTCCAATTGGCTGATTAAAAGAGCGGTTTAATTGTAGAAAGGCAGCTAATGTCCCTACCGTTAAATCCATATAGCCATTAATCGCAAGAACACCACCTACAACCGCAACTAACACATAACTTACGTATCCTAAGTTTCCAATTAACGGCATTAAAATATTAGCATATTTATTTGCTTGATATGCACTTTCAAATAATTCTTCATTGACTTTATCAAAATCAAATTTAGCTTCTTCTTCATGAGTGAAGACTTTAACAACTTTTTGTCCTTCCATCATTTCTTCAATAAAACCATTAACTTTACCTAAATTAGTTTGTTGAGCAAAGAAATACCGCCCACTACGATTAGTTACATGTTTAGAAACTAATAACATTACACAAACCATCAAAACACTAATTATCGTCATTGGAATAGACATTACAATCATTGAAACAAGAACACAAACGATCGTTGTTGCTGAAACAATAACCTGAGGTACACTTTGCGAAATCATCTGTCTTAAAGTATCAGTATCATTAGTATAGATTGACATGATATCCCCATGGTTATGAGTATCAAAATAACGAATCGGTAATTTTTCCATATGTTCAAACATCGTATCACGAATTTCTTTTAACGATCCCTGAGTCACTTTAATTAAGAGCTTATTATAACTAAAAGTAGCAATTACTCCTACTGCATAAATTGCAATCATTTTCAAAATCGCATTCGTTAACGGTCCAAAATCAGGATTTGCCATATTAATATATGGTGTAATATAATCATCGATTAAGCTTTTGATAAAGATTGTTCCCATAACACTAGCAATACTACTAACAATGATTAATAACAATATTGCAAAGCAGGTCTTTTTATGTCTTTTAACAACAAATTTAAACAATCTTTTCATTGTTTTTCCCCGACTATTACTCACTTAAAGTTCCTCCCTTCTTTTGTGTTTCATAAATCTCTTTATAAATTGCACTAGACTCTAATAGTTCATCATTAGTACCCATAGCACTGATCTGACCATCATCTAAAACAATGATTAAATCAGCATCTTCAACTGAACTAATTCTTTGAGCAATAATTAATTTTGTTGTTCCAGGGATAACTTTTTTAAACGCACTACGAATCAATGCATCTGTTTTAGTATCAACTGCACTAGTTGAATCATCTAAAATTAAAATTTTGGGTTTCTTTAGCAATGCACGAGCAATACACAATCTTTGCTTTTGCCCCCCAGAAACATTAGTTCCGCCTTGTTCTATATAGGTATCATATTTATCTGGGAAACGTTGAATAAACTCATCTGCCTGAGCTAATTTACAAGCCTCCACAATTTCTTCATCACTAGCTTCTTTATTACCCCAGCGCAAGTTTTCTTTAATTGTTCCAGAAAACAAAACATTTTTTTGTAATACCATTGCAACTTCATTTCGCAATGTTTCCAAATCGTATTTTCTAACATCTTTACCGCCAACTAAAACTTCTCCTTTAGTTACATCATATAACCGTGGAATAAGCTGAACAAAAGTTGATTTAGCACTACCGGTTCCACCAATAATCCCGATTGTTTGTCCAGATTTAATATGAACATTGATATCACGTAAATTAATTTCTTCTTGATCATCAAAATATGAGAAATTAACATTATTAAAATCAATTGAACCATCTTTAATTTCATAATCAGGCTCAGCAGGATTATGCAGCGTTGATTTTTCATTGATTACTTCACTAATACGTTGGGCTGAAGCAATTGACATAACTACCATGACAAATACCATTGAAAACATCATTAAACTCATTAAAATCATCATTACATAGGTAAATAAACTAGTTAATTCTCCAGTAGTAAGATTTCCTCCGACAATTAAGTGTGCTCCAAACCAAGAAATTCCAATAATACATCCATATACAGTTAACTGCATTAGCGGCATATTAAAAACTAAATAGTTTTCTGCCTTTACAAATAGTTTATAAATCAAAGTTGATGTCTTTTTAAATTTCTCGTCTTCATGTTCTTCACGAACATAAGCTTTAACAACCCGAATTCCATTAACATTTTCTTGAACTGAAGCGTTTAAATCATCATATGTGTTGAATACTCTTTTAAAATACGGATGAGCTCTAGTCATAAAGAAAACTAAAAGAACTCCTAAAAAGATAATTGCCACTAAAAAAACCATAGCAATCTGAGCATTGATCGTAAAAGCCATGATCATGGCACTAACCATCATCAATGGGGCACGGATACAAGCTCTTATTAACATTTGAAAAGCATTTTGGACATTAGTAACATCCGTCATCATTCTTGTAACCAATCCAGCAGTTGAATATTTATCAATATTAGCAAAAGAAAAATCTTGAATATTGTAATACATTGCCTTTCTTAGATTTTTAGCAAAACCTGTTGAGGCCTTAGCGGCATATTTACCAGCCAAACCTCCTGCCGCTAAAGAAATAAAGGAAGCGAGCAATGTAATGATTCCTAATTTAACAACCATATTCATATCTCTAACTTCTATTCCCTTATCAATGATCATCGCCATTAAAAGTGGAATTACAACTTCCAAAATAACTTCAACCACAACAAGTACAGGTGTTAAGATCGTATCTTTTTTATACTCTTTTATTTGGGCTAAAAGTGTTTTTAACATTTATATACCTCCCTAAAAATTAAATAGCGTGCTATGAATAACAGTAAAATAAATATTAAGAATTATTTCTTAATATCTTAATCAAATAACTTTGTAAATTGTCTATTTCTTCTTTTGATAATGATTCAACTAATTTTTCATCAGACTGTTGGAAAACAATCCGTAGCTGTTTATCCAGTTCTAAGGCCTTTTCAGTTACTTCAATATTTTTAGCACGAGCATCATGACGACACGGTACCCGGGTAATTAATCCCTTTACTTCTAAACGATTCAAAATTCCAGTAACTGTAGGATTAGAAATATCTAATTCTTTTTCAATATCTTTTTGATTCACACTAATTCCTTTGTCGTGAGATTTAAACAAATAAATTAATGTAAATGTCTGTGAAGCAGTTAATCCAAATTTACTAAATTGTTTATTTAAATGCTGTTCATGTAAATAAAAAACTTGTTTGATTAAAAATCCAATTTTTTTATTTGGCATTTTACCACCTCCAAAATAAATAGCACGCTATATATTATATGCAAATATTAGCAAATGTCAACTATCTTTCAATAATTATTTATCATCTTTATAAGAGCTGATAAACGATAAAAAGCTAAGAATCATCTTAGCTTTCTTCATCCTCTTTTCCCCATTGTTCAATCCATAATTTAGATGAACGAGACATTTCTTCAATAAATGGATCAGTCCATTTGCGATTATAAATATCATCGACAAAACTTCGTCCCCCACTGCTGCGATTAGCTAAAACTGCTCGATCATCAAACATTTTTACTAACTTTTCATCATCAAATTTTTCATAACGATCAACACTAACAACATATTTAGAATCAAAACGAGCAGGCTTAGTTCGATGTTGCTGCTGTTCTGTCGGATAACCCATTACAAGCATCCCCACTGGAGCTGTATATTGAGGTAAATTTAATAATTCACGATGTACTTCATACTGCTCAATGATATCACCGATAAAACAACTTCCTATTCCTAAACTTTCAGCTGCAACAACGGCATTTTGAGCTGCAATCAAAGTATCACTAAATGCTAATAAAAAATCACCATATGATGGCGAACGCATCTGTTCTTCACCATGATAATATTTAAATGCATCATACCATTTTTGATAATCAGCAACAAAGATTAAAACTAGGGGTGCTTTTGCAATAAACGGCTGATTATCACACGTCTTCGCTAATTTTTCTTTAATAGCCTGATCTTGTATATCAATAATCGAATATAATGTCATATTCCCTGCAGTCGGAGCCTGAATGGCTGCATTAAAAATTAATTGTTTTTCTTTAGCCTCAATTGGTTTATCTTGATATACACGAACCGATTTACGCTCAAATAACTGCTTAATTGTATTATTCATAATTTTCCTCCTGAAATCCCTATTGTCTATATTATACACAAAAGAAAAGTAGATACCTAGTATCTACTTGTTATTTTCTTTATATTCTAAATATTCATCATATGTTGATAAACGATCTAAAATACCATTTTCATTAAATTCAATAATTCGATCAGCAATTGTTTGAACAAACTGATGGTCATGGCTGGTAAATAAAATATTCTCCTTAAAATTAATAAGTCCTTGGTTTAGGGCTTGAATTGATTCCAAATCAAGGTGATTAGTTGGTTCATCTAAAACTAAAACATTAGCTTCGGCCATCATCATCTTAGCCAGCATACAACGAACCTTTTCGCCTCCTGATAATACCGAAGCTTTTTTTAGCGCTTCTTCACCAGAAAACAACATTCTTCCTAGCCAGCCCCGAAGATCTTGCTCATATTCATCTTTAACCGAGAATTGACGCAACCAGTCTACTAAAGTTAAATCACAGTTATTAAAAAACTCGGAATTATCTTTAGGAAAATATGATTGTGACGTCGTTACTCCCCATTGGAAAGTTCCTTCATCCGGTTCAATTTCACCCATAATGATTTTAAAGAATGTCTCTGTTGCTTTAACATCGCCGACGAAAGCTACTTTTTCTTTAGGATTAATTGAGAAACTAACATTATTTAATAATTTAATACCATCAACTGTTTTTGATAATCCTTCTACTTTTAAAACAATATTTCCAACTTCTCGACCTGGTTTAAAAGCGATAAACGGATAACGACGAAGAGAAGGCTTAATATCAACCATTTCTAAGTTATCTAATAATTTTTTTCTTGAAGTTGCCTGCTTAGCTTTAGAAGCATTAGCACTGAACCGCGCAATGAATTCTTCCAATTCTTTTTTCTTAGCCTCTGCCTTTTTATTTACTTCTTTAGCTTGTTGTAATTGTAATTGGCTATATTCATACCAAAAATCGTAATTACCAACATATAATTGAATTCGCGAGTAATCAATATCAGCAATATGTGTACAAACTTTGTTTAAGAAATAACGGTCATGGCTGACAACAATAACAGTATTTTTAAAATTCAATAAGAAGTTTTCTAACCAGCGAATACTGTCTAGATCAAGGTGGTTAGTTGGTTCATCTAATAATAAAACATCAGGATTCCCAAATAATGCCTGAGCAAGCAAAACTTTTACTTTTTGGTTTCCATCTAATTCTTTCATTTTTAAATTATGTAACTCTTCACCAATCCCTAAACCATTAAGCATGATTTCTGCATCTACTTCGGCATTCCATCCATCCATTTCTGCGAATTCACCTTCAAGTTCAGCTAACTTGATTCCGTCTTCATCATTGAAATCAGGTTTAGAATATAATACTTCTTTTTCTTGCATAATTTCATAAAGACGTTTATTACCCATGATAACAGTTTCTACAACACCATTTTCATCATAAGCAAAATGATCTTGCTTCAAGACCGATAAACGTTTATGTGGTTCTAAAATTACTTCACCTTTATTAGGCTCAATTTCTCCAGCTAAAATTTTTAAAAAAGTACTCTTACCAGCTCCATTTGCACCGATGATTCCATAACAATTACCATCAGTGAATTTAACACTTACATTTTCAAACAAGGCACGATCACCATATTGTAAAGATACATTTTGTGTAGATATCATTAATTAAACTCCTTTTTACTAAGTCACATTATTATGTCATAAAGCAATGATTAAATCAATATAATTTATCATAAGATTGTTCAAATCAAGCTAATTATAACAATCTTAGTATCTATCTTCATCATTATTTATTTTCCATAACAAAAAATAATTTAAATCTCCCATCTAAAATCAATATCAATATTTTAATGATGTAAAAGCCGAGCTAATAAAATCCTTTGCCCAACTGAATTTATTACAACGAAAATCGAACAAATAATAGAATAGAAGAATAAATTCAGTGATCTATTGTCCCTCCCATTGAACCGTATGTACGGGTCTCGTATACGGCTCTACATTTATATCGCTATCACAAACTCTTAAGATAGTAATCGAGGGGATTGACTAAACCTAGTTTGTCTCTTTTCTTTATACCTAAAACTTTTGATGATATTGTAAAATTTACGACATTCATCGCACTTCTTCTATACCATCCTAATCTTGTATTCACACATTTATATATTTCTTCTTCACTAAACCCGCATCGACATGCCTTGTTTAGCTTCATTAAATTTCTATTCGTAACCTCGAAGATTTTGTTACACTACTTCTTTCACCCATAACATCGCTGTTAATGACTTGCGGTTCACTATACTTGGCGGTAAATACCCGTGGTTGGACTTTCACCAACTAGATGTATGCCATGCGCGGCACACTTAAAAAAAACAATACAATGAAGTATCTCATTGTATTGTTTTAATTTACTTTTTATTGCATTTACCATTTCTAAATGCTGGATTATAGGCATAGTAATTATCACTGTTTAAATGCCCTTTAACGATCTCCAACGCTTCAGCAAATCTTTGATAATGAATAATTTCACGTTCTCTTAAGAAACGAATCGGTTTTTTTATTTCCTCGTCATCAACAAGAGCTAAAATGTTATCATAAGTTGTACGTGCTTTTTGCTCTGCCGCCATGTCCTCCGTTAAATCAGTAATTGGATCGCCTTTAGATTGGAAATAGGCCGCTGTAAAAGGTACATTACTTGCACCTTGTGGATAAATTCCCAAAGTATGATCAACAAAATATTTATCATAACCTTGTGCTTTTATTTGATCAATTGTTAAATCTGTAGTTAATTGATATAAAATGGCACTGATCATTTCAACATGGGCTAATTCTTCAGTACCAATATCTGTCAATAACGCTTGAATTTCTGGATATGGCATTGTATAGCGTTGAGATAAATATCTAAGTGCCGCTCCAAGCTCTCCATCAGGTCCGCCTAATTGGTCAATAATAACTGCCGCTGCTTTTGCATTCGGTTTAGTAATGTTTATAGGGTATTGCAAACGTTTTTCGTACAACCACATTTATGATCACCTACCCATGGCCAAGGTGCAGATAAGTAATCGTTTTGGTAAGCTCCAACTTCTCGATTTACTAAAGCATGACCTTGTTTTTGATATTCTTTTTTTGCTGCTTTTAAACGTGTTGCTGCCTCATTAAAATAATTCATCGCTTCTTTATCACAGGGATGAGTATCAATAAATAATGCAGAATCTTGCACTGCAAAATCCAACATCATGATTTGCATTAATAGATCATCATTTTTCATCGGCATAACTCACCCCATGGCAAATCTAACTCTTCAAAGATAGTTCCAGAGTGAAAAGCTTTAACAATTGGATATATCTTTCTAAATTCTTGGCATTTTATTGATGAAATACCTAACTCTAATTTATTCATTAAATTCCTCCTTCTACTCTAAATTATGAATATTGAAATAATTCGTATAGGTTAACATCACAAGAAACTTATTTATAATATTTAT
>OBVN01000088.1_pt1 | contig 59702 bp, 55 predicted proteins | sample 1476171 | NCBI WGS metagenome assembly OBVN01 (sample SAMEA2580014, study PRJEB22360) | human gut metagenome | biome: human gut; feature: human-associated habitat; material: faeces | place: Denmark | collected 2008/2010
TTATTATTAATTGTTAAAAAAATTATTAATATTGATGGGTTTCATTTTAATTTTGATGAACCAGTTGTAACTGCTGTTCCAGCTCAAGAACCTGTTCATGAAGATTCTACAACTGTCGAAGACGATTCTACGATAGCTGATAATGAGTTAACACAAGAAAACGGAGAAACTGAAACTAACACGGTTGAACCTAATGCTTCTGAAACTAAACCGGCAACTATCAATACACAAAAAATCAAAGACTTCTTTAAAACAAAAAACGGAAAAATAACGATTGGTGTTGCTGCTGCTCTTATTGTTTGCTTTGGTGGTTATAAAATATATGATACATTCTTTAATTATACTAGTATTGATCTAGGTAAAAATATTACTGTTGAATTTACCGGGAAAGACGGAAGTGGTTATATAAAAGATGTTGAAAGCAATATCGATTATGACAAAAATAATTCTGATTTATCTAACTTTGTTAGCAGCACTTATACTGACTATGATTTTTCTGGAGATCTATCTAATGGTGATAAAATAACTGTAACGATTAAATACTCAGAAGAATTGGCTAAAGCAAATAAAATCAAAGTAACTAATGATTCTAAAACTTTTACTGTTAAAGGTCTAATTGAAAAATTTAAAGATAGCAGTAAAATACCAGAAAAAGTTATTACTCAATTAAAAAAAGAAGCTGACAAAAGCATAAAGAATCGCTATAAAGATGGTTATTCTTTTACTTATAATCATGAATTTAATTCTCTTTGGTTTGCCAAAGGGGAAGATGATGATAACGACAGTGTTATTGCTATATATAAAATTGACGAAACATATACCTCATCATTCAGTGGCCAACAAGACGTTGAAACTTACTATGCCGCAATCTATGTCGATGATGTTGATTCTGCCTATTTAGATGAAAAGTCACATTATTGGTATGGGGCTTCTTTATATGGCAGTGATGGTAAAGAATTATCAGATCTAAATGCATTGGAAACTGCTTTAAAAGAAAAATTTGATGATCAAACTTTAGAATTAATCAAATAAAAAACTAAAACCACTTTTTAAAATATTTAAGAAGTGGTTTTTTTATTCCAAATCAAACTGATTATTAAATTATTTTCACTTATCTTAGCAGTTACACTTCCATCTCAGTAAATTCTTTAACAATAGCTAATCCTAAGCCAGTATTTTGTTTTGTACGAGAAATATCAGAAGTATAAAACTCATCGAATATTTGTTCAACTATGATTGGCTCATCTAATCGATTTTTGAATTGAAAACAAATTTCTGCTCCCGTATTAATAGAAATATAAATATCTCCACGGCTATGCTTCAAAGCATTAATAATTAAATTATCAAAAATTCTCCGTAAGATCCGTTCATTACTAAGCATCTCTATTTTTTTATTACCTTTAATATAGATCATCCGCCCTTGACTATTAAAATCTTGATAATAACAAACTAACTCTTCTTCAAAAATACGATTAATATCTAATAACTTTAATTCAAATTTTCCTTCATTGGAAATGATTTTAGTAAAAGTAAAAAAATCTTCTATCAATTGCGATAGCTGTTTTAACTTATCAATAATAATTGATTCATATTTATGCTGTTCTTCTCCACTTAGCTCATATTTTTGCAACAATTCGACATAGCCCAAGGCCGAAGTTAATGGCGTTTTTAAATCATGAGAAATATTTACAATTGTTTTTTGCAAACTATTATTTTTCTTTTCAATATCAATCTCTAATTTTCTAAACGTTAGCATCATTTCATTTACTCCTTGTAATAATTCTCTAAGTTCAAGATTCCCGTTAGTTGTTGTAATCAAAGCATTAGTATCAAGCCCACTTATTTTATTAATATCATTAGCCGCTTTTCTAATACTTTTTTTAAATTAAAAATATAACAGGTAGCAATAAGCAGTAAAATGATCAAAATTATCACTATTACTAACATTCAGCTACCTCCTGATTATTTAATATTGTATCGTTTAAAATACGTTACTCCTATCATACTTGAAGCGATGATCAATCCAATTCCTGTTAACAATGTCTTTATTTCTATCTGTCCAATAACTGCCATGTCCCGAAGAATTGTTTCAAACTCAAATTGCATGATTATACTACCATCAATATTAAAAACAGTAATAATTGTCATTAATAGCATCTGTGATACCATAACTAACACGATTGCGATTGCATTATATCGTGATGTTTTTTGTGTTATTGCGGCAATCATCACTAGTACGCTCATTATACCACAAAAGATCGGCAACTGTCGCAGCATAATTATTGTTATATCTAAAAAGCTAGAATAATGACTCGGTGCATTAAAGATAATATTACCAAAATAACCTAAATAAGTACTGATTGCTATTATTGCTATCCCTAATCCCCATGTCAAAAGGAGCTTAGCGAAATAGTATGTCGTCCGTGAAACATCTGTAGAGATAACATTTTTAGCAGTATGATTAGCTAAATCAACACAAATAACTGCAAAGACTACAAAAATCAGTACATAGTACAGATTCCCATTAACTTTCATCATCCCTTCATCTAATAGCTCATTACTCTCACCAGCTACCTTTCTTACATCTTCTGGAGCTGCTAAATCATCTTCTTTAGTTACTTCTGAATTACTCGTTAACCCGCCACTTATTCCAATATGACCTGGCGATCTTAAATAAATTGAAACACTGCACAGTGCGATGATTGCTAGAAGACAAACATAAATTCCTTTTCCTTTAAAAATCCTAAATAAATCAGCTTTAATGATATTCAACATTCTATTCACCATCCCTAATAATATTTTTAAAATACTCTTCTAACGATACTCCAATTTCACTAATTGCATAAAGTTCAATTCCCTTTTCAACTATTGCCTTACTAACAATGTGTTGTGCATCTAAATAATCATATAGACGAATTTCTTGATCATTTAAGACTTTGTAATTAGCTGTCTTTAGTTCTTCTTCTAATAAGACACTAGCTTTTTTTATATCATTTACCTTAAGTAATAAACAATGACTACACTCATTATCTAACTGTTCTTTTGATAATTCTTTAACGATCTTACCACCTTCAAGAATTCCAAACTTATTTGCTACTAAATACAGTTCTGATAAAATATGACTAGAAATCAAAATCGTTATATTTTCTTGTTGTAATTGCAATAACGTTTCTCTAATCTCACTAATTCCTAATGGATCTAAACCATTGATTGGTTCATCTAAAATTATAAAATCAAGATTATTTAAAATTGCCAAAGCAATTCCTAAACGCTGCTTCATTCCTAATGAAAACTGTTTAAATTTCTTTTTACCAGTATTATTTAATTTAACCTTTTCTAGTACTTCCTCAATCTTGTAACGATCAATAATTCCTTTTAAAATACAGTAATACTTTAAATTATCATATGCTGATAAATTAGGATAAAACGCTGGACTTTCAATCATACATCCCATCCTATTTTTACTATCCCTCCTACCCTTTTACTGTATAAAAAAAGAGTTAAATAACTCTTAATCAATTCTTAAATAAGTCTTAATTCCGTTATCCTTTTATTTTATAACCAATTCCCCAGACTGTTTCTATATACTCTTGATTTGGATTAGCTTGTTTTAACTTACTACGAATCTTACTAATATGAACGTTTAGCGTATTATCATCACCTGAATCTTCGTGGTCCCAAACCATTTCAAATAAAATATCTTTTGTAAAAACACGAGTTGGACTTTCTAATAATATTTTTAATAGTTTAAACTCAATTTGAGATAAATTTATTTTTATCTCATTACAAGTCACTTTATAACTATTTTCATCAAGAATAATATCTTTATAAGTAATTAGAGCTGATGAAAAAGCTACTTGCCGATGCTTTAATTGTATCTTTACTCTTGCAAAAAGTTCATTATTATCAAATGGTTTGATCAAATAGTCATCAGCTCCCAAAGCAAATAGGTCAAGTTTTGTATCCATTTTATCGATTGCAGTTAAAATAATCACCGGTAAATCTTTCTTCTTTTTGATTTCCTTAATTACTTCCTGACCACTAAGACCCGGTAACATCAAATCCAAAAGTACTAAATCTACATGTTCATCTAATAAAAGTAATGCCTCTGTCCCAGAATAAGCACTAACACTTTCGATACAATTTAATCTTAATAGATCATGAATCATATTATTAATATCATTGTCATCTTCTACGATCAATATTTTTACCATTGTTATACTACATTCCTTCACTTACACAGTGATAGTATAACACAATATACCTCTCCAAGACATATTGGTTTTAAGAGCTTATCTTTGTATTTCTAATAAGAAAAAGAAGTATCTAAGTTTAGATACTTCTGGATTATGAATTATGTGCAAATTGTGAATTATACAATTTTTCATACTCACCTTGTTTTGCTAATAATTCTTCGTGTGTTCCTTGTTCGACGATATCACCATTATTGATTACTAAAATCAAGTCAGCACTCTTAATAGTTGATAGACGATGGGCAATAACAAAACTTGTCCGCCCTTTCATAACCCGCTGCATTGCTTCTTGCAGCATTTTTTCTAAACGGGTATCAACCGATGAAGTCGCCTCATCAAGAATCAAGATTTGAGGATCTTTTAAGATTGCTCGGGCAATCGTTAATAATTGTTTCTCCCCTTGCGAGATGTTATTGGCTTCTTCATTTATATGTGAATTATATCCATCTGGCAGAGTTCTAATAAAATGATGAACATTGGCCATTTTAGCAGCATTAATAATCTCATCTTTGCGAGCATCCAAACGACCATAACGAATGTTATCATAAATTGTTCCAGAATATAGCCATGTATCCTGTAAAACCATTCCAAACATAGAACGTAACTCTTCCCGTGGTAAATCACGAATATCAACGCCGTCTATTTTAATACTACCACCTTTAACATCGTAAAAACGTAATAGTAAATTAATAATTGTTGTTTTTCCTGCTCCAGTCGGTCCAACAATTGCAACCATCTGACCACTTTTAACATTAACATTCAAATCTTTCATTAAGTTTTCTTCATAATAACCAAACTTAACATGTTCAAAATCAACATTTCCAGCCACTTCGCTCAAATGTTTAGGCGGATTAGCTTCCGGTACTTCTTCCGGTTCTTCCAATAACTCAATCACCCTTCCTAGTGCTGCAAAAGCAGACTGAATTTGTGATGATAAGTTAGATATTTGCGATAAAGGATCATTAATTTGCCAAATATAACGAATAAAAGCTTGTAACTGCCCAACTAAAAATGTTCCTGCAATTACATCAGCAGTTCCCACTACAGCAACTGCCCCAATTGCTAAATAAGTAACTAATGCATTTAAAGGTGCAATCGTTGACGAAACGAATTGTGCTTTAAAGGCATTTTCTTTTAAATTTTCATTAATTTTTTTAAATTTTTCAACTGATTCCACTTGTTGATTATATAATAAAATTTCATTATATCCTGTATACATTTCAGTTACAGTACTATTTAATTCACCAAGCGCATCTTGTTGCTTTTTAAATAATTTTTGACTTTTTCCTACAACTAGCTTAGTTACTAATAGCGATAATGGAATAATCATCGTTCCAATAATTGCCATCTTAGGATTAATCATATACATCATTGTTAACGCTAAAGTAACAGTTAATACTCCACTGACGATCTGCGTAAAACTTTGTTGTAGAGCGTTAGAAATAGCATCAACATCATTAGTAATTCGACTTAAAACATCTCCAAAATGATGATTATCAAAATATCTTACTGGTAATTTACGAATCTTATTTTGTAAAGCATTACGAAGATCTTCCATTGCTTGCTGAATTGCATTCGTCAAATAAACTACTGAAATCATTTGAGCAACTGTTTTAATAATATAAATGACTACTAAACTAAGTACAATTTTAATAATTGCCCCAAAGCTAATATCCACACTTGTTAAACTACTGCTTTTAGCAACATCGCTCGCTAATTGAGTAGTGATCATTCCTTCAAATGTTGGTGCTAAAACCATTGAAATATTGAAAGCAAAAATCATTAGGATAGCAATAATAAATTGCCATTTATACGGCTTAATAAATGGTATTAAACCCTTTAAACTTTTTTTAAAACTATATTTTTTATGCATTTGCTAATTCCTCCTCACTTAATTGAGAAGTTGCAATCTCATGATAAATTTGACATTCCTTTAATAATTGATGATGTGTTCCTTTTCCTACGACCTTACCTTCATTTAAAACAATGATCTGATCTGCCTCCATAATACTAGAAATTCTTTGAGCTACAACTAGCATGATTGATTCGGTCATTTCTTTTTTTAACTCTTTCCTTAAAATTGCATCTGTTTTAAAATCCAATGCTGAAAAAGAATCATCAAAGATATAAATTTGAGCTTTACGAACTAATGCCCGAGCAATACTTAATCGTTGTTTTTGACCACCCGAAACATTTGTCGCTCCTTCACTGATTTCTTCATCAAAGCCATTTTCTTTTTCCATTATAAATGGATAAGCCTGCGCAACTTTAGCAGCATATTCTACTTCTTCATCACTAGCATCCTTTTTCCCAAAACGAATATTATCAGCAATTGTCCCACTAAATAATACTGCTTTTTGAGGAATCACACCTAATTTATCTCGTAATTCTAATACATCATAATCACGAATATCTTTCCCATTGATTTTAATACTTCCACTACTAACATCATAAAATCTTGGTACTAAATTCACTAATGTACTTTTACCAGAACCAGTACTTCCAATAAAAGCAATCATTTCGCCTTTGTTCGCTTTAAAAGAAACATCCTGAAGAACCGGCTCCTCACCATCAGGATAAACAAAAGTTACATGATCAAACTCAATACTTACTTTTTCATCAAAATCGCTATCTGCAGGTTTATTTTTAATTATTGGATCTAAATTGAAGACTTCTTCAATTCGTTTCGCTGACACCTCAGCCCGAGGATACATCATAAACACCGTACAGAAAAGCATAATCGAAAACATCGCATGGAATAAATAATCCATGAAAGCAACAAGCTGTCCAATTTCTAAAGAACCAGTAGAAATTAGATGAGCTGCTACCCAATATATTGACAAACCAGCAACATTCATCAGCATAAAGAAAATTGGCTGTGTCATGGTCATAATTTTAAATAATTTTTTTGAATATTTAGTAAAGCGATGATTTGTTTCTTTAAACCGTTTTTGTTCATATTGATCATTATTAAAAGCTCTAATTACTCGAATCCCGCTAAGATTTTCTCTCGAAATACGATTCAAGTCATCTAATGAACTTTGTTGATTTTCTGAAATTGGTTTAGTAATCTTCGCTACTACGACAACCCCAAGGATAATCAACGGAATTGTAGCAGCAATAATATATGATAACGGTAACGAAGCCCGCGCTGTCATAATAAAACTAAAAATAAACATAATTGGTGTCATCAAAGCTGTCCGAAGCAATACGTTAACAAATTGTTGAATTTGAAAAGCGTCATTATTCGTCCTTGTAATCATTGATGATGTCCCAATCTGATTAAATTCATTAGCTGTAAATTGTTGTACTTTAGCAAAGATATCATTTCTAATATCACGAGTAATTGCAGTTGATATTTTTGAACAACAATATCCTAGGGCAATGGTTCCACCCACACCGATAAGTGAAACTAAGGCAATACAGCCACCCATCATATAGATGAAGCTAACGTCTTTATTAGTAACCCCAACATCTATCATTGTTGCTACAATGGTCGGAATTCCTAATTCAACTAAAATAAATCCAAAAACTGAAATTACATTAAAAAAGAATAGTAATTTGTAGTTTTTTAAATACTTTAAGATTAATTTCATATTTTTCTCCTTTCATTGTATTGTGAAGCAACATATCATATGATAAACTATAAGGTAACCTTATAGTCAAGGAGTTATTTAAATGAAAGAAAAATTATTAACATGTGGAACTTTTGCTAAAATATGCGGTGTTGAAAAACATGTTCTTTTTCATTATGACGAGATTAATTTATTTAAACCAGCATATGTGAATGATAAAGGTTACCGCTATTACTCGTATCGTCAATATGATACATTTAAAGTAATTATTGCTTTAAAAAAACTCGGAATGTCGTTAAAAGATATTCAAATATATCTTGATCAGCGCAATCCCCAATTATTTTTAGAGTTATTGAATCAACAAGAAGCTAAATTGCTTGAGTATATTAATGAAATGCAGCAGATTCACGAAATGATCAAAAATTTTCAAACATTTACAACTGATGCTTTAAATGCTAATTATGATGAAATCAAAGTAACTTATTTAAAAGAAACTAAATTATTATTATCTGCTAATCTCGAAAACACTACCTCTAAAGGCTTCGCTGACTTTATGAATGATTACACATCTTTTATTGAAAATAATCATATTATTACTGGCGAATTCGTTGGGGTAATGATGAATGTCGAAAATATTCGTAAAAATCAATTATCTAACTACTCTTATTTATTTACAACAACTAATAATCTGAGTGAACAAATATTTGTTAAAAAGGGTGGTAATTATTTATGTGGCTATCATCATGGAAGTTATGATGGTCTCCGTGACTCATATCAAAGAATCCTCGATTATGCAGAGCTTCATAAAATTAAATTAGGTAAATATGCTTTTGAAGAATATATTATTTTTGATATTTGTGAAGCTTCCAAAGATGAATACTTAACTCGTATTACAATTGAAATAGCAGAATAAAAAAGTAGGTATAAGACTCCCAAGTTAAATAACCAACGGGCAGGAAGATCTTAAATTACCTACTTTTACTTATAATTTTTAAAATTTACTAATTCTATCTTATTTTTATTTAACCATTCACTTAACCAATCGGAACAAAGAAAATCACATTCCATAGGTCTAATAAGAGTAAAAGACGAATGTTCCAAAATATACTGATCTAAAAAACCAGGATGGAAAATAGCTACTGCACAAGGATTATTTTTAATAATATCTAAATGCTCTTCCATATATGTACGAGGATCATACAATCCATGTTCATCTAGGCTCATAAATCCTAATCCAGTAATTCCAAATTCTTTTTCCCACTCTTTATCCAAGCTAGGATTTTCAAAGAATAAATTATTTCTTTGAGCAACATTTTTTAAAGCAATAAAGAAATTATTAGAAAATACTGCATGACCTTCAAAATAATCTGGGTCTCTACCTGTGATTGCTCGAAACTTCGCTAATTGAGCTTCCAGCTCAATTTCACATTCAGCAACATTGATCGTATCTACTTGACGAGCCCGAATCTCTTTACTGGAACAAAAATTACCATTTTTCTGGACTAACGACGGAATCAATTTAGGATCACTCAACGGTTTTCCAACACAAATATTACTGTGCTGTCCTAATGCGATATCTAAATCTTTAACCAACTCATACCCATGCTTAGCACTTGCCATATTAGGCATCATTCCAACACTAGTGATTACACCATCTACTACACTTTTATAAATACCATAATTTACGCCCTCGCTAAACCCGAGGTCATCAGCTCTCATTATTAATTTCATATTTCTCAATACTCTCCTTTACTTTTTTTCTTTTTTTATCTATTTCCTGATTATAAACTCGTTTGATATAATCCAATACTTTTCGTCCGTCAAACGAAGCATATAAACTAATAGGCGGAACTGTTATAATTGTCAGATTCTCTTTTAAACGTCGCTCAAGATTTACTTCTTCATAACGAATTTGAGGCTCCAATAAAATAATGTCATAATTTTTATCCTCAAACTGCTCTGTAGTTAGCGATTCAATCTGCCAATCCTTTTCATCACCAATTACTTTTTTCTTCATATCTAGAACAATCAAATCAGACATTGCTCCAGCAACACTATGTAATAATAAAACTTTAAACGGATGTTTTTTAGTAAACTCATTTAATAACATAATTGCTTTATCTAACACAATTTTACCTGCCATCTTAGTATAATCATAACTATCAATCAGCATTAATGGAATATTAACTTTTTGACAGAGCGGCACAAATTCATTTTGTAAATATGCAATATGTGGAGCCAATAAAATAATATCATAATCTACCAGCAAAACTTGGCCACTGACAACATCACTACATTTAATTTGATATTCGTTATAAATGTCTGCTGCTTCCATTTTTTTTACCAAAAGACTAGTCGACATCCCACCACCACAAACCAAAAGAATTTTTTTCATAGCCTCTCTAACCTTTCAATGATTTCTTTAAAATACTGATAATTAGGATTATTGATTAAATTCCACTGAATTGTACTATCGCTAATAATATTGGAAATTATTTTATAAAAGTCATCTAATTCTTTAATTGCTTTATTTTCAATTGCAGATAATAAAATTATTCTAATTTTATGTTTCTTCCATAATAATGGTTTCTTTAAAATCGTAACAGCTACAAAAGTAGCATTAGAAACCGGTTTATTAGAATGCGGAAAAGCAATTAAATCATTGAATTCAGTTGTTGCCAACGCCTCTCTTTGAAGCACATACTGTTCAAAATCTGCAGGTAGATCATAACTTTTTTTGCACTCATTAATTATTTCATGAATTGCCTCTTCTTTGGAACTAAATGATTCATATGTAAAAAAGAGCTGTTCTGGAAAATAATCTAGTATATTAGCCTGATTTAACTGCTTTAAATTATTTGTTATTTTAATTGTATCCCTTTGATTAATAAGATTATTAATTAAAAAGATTGGAATATTTACTTTAATTGCTAAAGGAACTGTCGTAAAGATACAATCAAACTTAGTTAAACTAATGTTTTCCAGCTCATGCAATGAGCATACTTCAAGATGTTCAATATAATCATTGAAATTTTCTTTAAAGAAATATTCTAATAGACGCGCGCTCCCCACCCCGCTAGAACAAACGACCAAAATATTATTACGATGAAAATTATACTTTTTTTGTTCTAGAGACAAATTAATATGTAAAGCAAAATAAGCTATTTCATCTTCTGATAAAGTACAGTTAAAACGTTGATTGATTACAACACAAGCTTTAACCGCTAATTCATAAGCCATAATCAGCTTACTTTTAATCTCATCCTTTAATGGATTATGCATAAAGGTACCGTACTGAATCCGTTTTACTAATGGAATCAAATGCAAAGATAATGCTAATTGGAGATTTAAATCTGCTTGAAATGGAATATTAGCAACTTTTTCAATTATCATTAACATTTCTTTTACAATATCTAAGATTTCTTGATTTATATAATTATTAGAAAGTTGTTTACTGTTTTTACCACAAAGATGCATAGTTAGATAGGCAACCTCTTCAATTCGATACTCCATTGCCATTATTTTATTCATCAACTCCATAATTGCACAACCTAATGAATATTCTTTCTCTTCTTTAATTTCCTCAAGCCATTCAGAATCAATATTAGCATATTCTTTTTTCATGACCCGATAATAAGCAATATATAAATGCGCAACTAGGTTATCTAATACATCATCACTAATTACATAATCAGCATTTGCAATAGATGAAATTACAATATCTCTAATTCGCTGAAGAATATCAAAGTCCATTTGATACTCTTCGAAATGAGCAATTGCACGTCGTTTATTAATTTCATCACCTTCTAAGTACATACCATAATATGCTTTAGTTGCAATTGTAAGATCAAAATCATGTAAATATTCTCTTAATTCTTTTAAACTTTGTTTTAATTGTGTTCGAGATAAATAAAGTTCATCACATAGATCATCGATTTTAAGATAATTATTACAATCAATAAATCGATTAAACAAATAAGCTAATCGTGATTCCTCTTTACCATTTTGATCTCTTTGTAGATATGCTAAAAAAGTTTCTGGTGTTTCAATTGTTAAACGATAACCAAAACTTCCTGATTCTATTTTAGCACCGCAGATATCTTCATTAATATTCTTAATAATAGTGCGAACCGAACGAGTACTCATTTTAATTACGCTTGATAAATTTGAACCACTGACAGTTTCATGATTCATTAGTTCCAAAATTATCATCTTTTGATTCTTATCCATCATCCGCACCTCCGTTTATATTTTATCATAAAGTATGATAAAGAGGCTGGAAATCCAGCCTAATTTTATTCCTTGATCTGTGCTTCTTCTTTAAGAGCGATGTTATCTTGTGTTTTAAAAAATGGATAATATAAAATTGCAGATACAATAATTAAAACAATTTCTAAAATAATTCCTGATACTCCGCAAATTAACCAGCCATCTAATAATACCGGTGTTCCTGTCGCTCCCATTGCAATTCTTGATAATGAAACCAGACCACTCTTCATTGCAAAATAAGTAATTAAAATATTAATTTGTGGTACTAAGAAATATGGTAAAGCCATAATTGGATTTAAAATCAGCGGTAATCCAAAAACTATTGGTTCATTGATACTACAACAAGATGGTAAAATTGCTAACCGTCCTAACGTTTTATAGCGATTACTTTTAGCAAGTAACATATCAATAGATAATCCAAGCGTATTACCAATACCACCTAACATTAAGAAATATAACAACCCAACAGTAATAATATTTTGCATTGGTGCCCCTGATGCAAAGGCTGCTTGATTTTCAACTCCAGCCTGCATAAATAGCATCATTGAGAATGGTATCGTTACTTGACCACCATGAATACCAAAGAACCAAAAAACAGACGCTAACAAAGTTAAGACCATATAAGTAATTAAGCTACCTGATAATTCTGATAATGGAGTCGCAATAATACCATAGAACCATTCACTAAACGTTACCCCTGTTAATGAAGCAAAAGCTCCGTTAATGATTAGAAATACTGTCGTTATAACAAAGCCAGGAATTAATGCATTAAACGATTTGGCAACTGTTGGTGGTACGCCCTCGGGCATTTTGATGATCCAGCCACGTTTAACAACAAACGTATAAATATAGCCAACTAAGATTCCTACGATCAAGGCCGTAAATAATCCCTTTGAACCTAAATAGTCAAAAGCAATATAACTTGTAGTTGTTTCTTCAACGACAATATTTGCTAGTGGTGTCATAATAAAGAAAGCTAAAATTGACAACAAACCGGCAGGTATGGCATCTGTATTCATGCCTTCATTTCTTATAAAGGCATACGCAGCAGTAAAAGATACATATACTGCTAACATATCAGTTGTAAATTTACCCACTAAACTTAAAACTGTTCCGACCCCCGAGTCAGCTAAAAATTGTTGATATGCATCTAGTGATAAAGTACTCAGCAGAGTAAATATTGCTCCTAAAATAATTAGTGGCATTATTAAATTAAAAGCTGTTGATATTGCTTTTAAAATTTTATTACTCCCTATCTTTGTTGCTAATGGTGCTAAAACATTCTCCATCTTGTCCATTAATTTTTGCATTAAAACTATCCCCTTTCATATTTACAATATCATTATATAATACCCTAATAAAACTAGAAGTCTGTTAATTTCCTGTTATTGTAGGAAAATTATATTTTCTTATAAATATCGATAAATTCTTTAATCAGTGATTTATATAACTGAACTGAAATTAACATATCTTCGGCATGCACTAATAATAAATCTAAATCACTTGAAACTGTTAAACATCCAGCATGAATCTTACTTGCTTCAAGTAATGTTTCGTTACCCTTAATTAAGTATTCATTAGCCTTGACAAAGTTTTGATCTTTGACATATGCTAAGACCTTTTGATAAGCTAGACTGCTTTGCTGGGTTAATTGTATGATTGATATTGTTTCCTGCTCGTTATTATTTATCATATTATCAACTCCTGCTTTTATCATACAAAACCTTCATTTGTATCTAAAGACAGGATATTTCCACTTAGGCGGAAATATTGACAAAGAACTTTTAGTAATTATTTTAATGATACCAAGAAACAAGCAGTTTACCTTTCATTTATTAAGAAAAAATGATAATCTTATAAGTACGGAGGTAACATACATGAAACAAATAAAAAATATAAATATTGAAACTTTAGAAAATAATTTAATTTATCCAATCTATGAAGATCAACTAATTGATCCACAATTAAATAAAGTTCTAGATTACAATCTTGATAAACTTGTTAATAAGAAGTTTAAAGAACTAACTGTAATTCATACTTTAGGAAAATATAAATTTGAAACAATTACATTTATTGGTTTAGGTTCTTCAAAAAAAATAACAAGCAAACAAATAAGAGATATTGCTGCTTTAATTAAATTAGATGAACATGCTACTATTTATCTTGAAGGGATAAACACTAATCATCTTGATATTCATACAATTACAAGAGCTTTTATCGAAAGTTATTTACAAAATTCATATCAAGAACATAAAATTGGTCATGAGCCAAAAGTAATTCATGAATTTGATATAATATTTAGCCAGGCTGAACTTGAAAATGATATCCAATTAGGGAAAGTTTATGGTGAGGGAATTAATTATGCGCGGATGCTTAGCGATACACCATCAAATTTAATGACACCTGATACCCTGGTTGATGAAGCGATAAAGCTTAGTCAAAAATATCCACAACTAGAATGCACAATCTTAAATAAAAGTAATTTAGAAAAAATGGAAGCTGGAGGAATTTTATCAGTTAATCAAGGCAGCAATATTCCTGCTTATATGATTTGTTTAAAATATAATAATAGTGACGATCCTTATACTGCTGTAATTGGTAAAGGCTTAACATTTGATTCCGGTGGTTATAATCTTAAAAGTGACAGTTATGGTATGAAATATGATATGTGTGGTGGTGCTGATGTTTTAGGAGTAATGCAAATTTTAGCAGCTAGTCAGGCCAAAGCAAATGTCTATGGAATCATTCCAACAACAGAAAATCTTGTTAGTGACAAAGCTTACAAACCTCAAGATGTTATTACAACCCTCTCTAAAAAAACAGTCGAAATCGTTAGCACTGATGCAGAGGGACGATTAATTTTATGTGATGCTATTACATATGTCCAACAACTTGGAGTGAAGAAAATCATTGATCTTGCAACCCTTACCGGTGCTTGTGTTTCAGCACTTGGTGATGTATATACCGGTGTTTTCAGTAATTGTGATGAATACTATGATGAATTTGTCCAAGCGTTACAGATTAGTGATGAAAAAGGTTGGCGCCTTCCGCTTGATTCTGAATATTTTGTAAAATTAAAATCAACTAGTGCTGATTTCAAAAACTCAGCTGGTAAACCTGGAGGCGGAGCTAGTGTTGCAGCGAACTTTTTAGAAGCTTTTATCGAAGAAGGAACACAATGGTTACATCTTGATATCGCCGGTAGTGCTGACAATGATGGAACCGGAGCTACTGGTGCGATGATTCGTAGTGTTGTAAATATGATTAACTTAAAAACAATCGTCAAAAAGTGAGCGTATCAAATAATACTCTCACTTTTTTTCTTAAAAACATTAATGCCATAAAAAAATACATTCGTGCCATACTCATTTTCTATCTTATGATTATTCATATAATGATAGATGTAAGGAGGAATTAAAAATGAAAGACAAAATTTTAATTGGTGAAAAAATGACGAAAAAAGTAGTGTTCCTTAACTATTTAGGTTTAGTATTTTTTGGAATTATTGCGGTAGTTGGCTATAATGGATTAATTTCTAAATATCTTCATCTAAATAATCAGCTTAATATTCTAATCATGATATTTATCTTTATTGCGGTTTTGCTATTCTTAACCCCAATCATCGGCTCTAGTGAAATAATTGAATTCAATCATAATGAAGTCCGCTACTTCCACACTAAGGGATATTTCCAACAATTTGCTGAAGTTATTAGAATTCTTACAGGTAAACAAGCAGTCCCTGATATTACTTTAAAAACAAAGGACATTGAACAAGTTAATTTATCATATGTACCATTTTTAATGATGTATGCTCAACAAGGTTATCAAATTAAAATAACTTTCCTAATGAAAGATGGAACTACTCTAGCATTTTTACCAAGTACTATTGATCAAATGGAAAAAGGAGATTATGAATCTGCATTTAAGATTTTAGAAACAAATGGTGTAGAAATTGTTGATAAATTAATGCTTAGAAAAGCATTGAAGATGAATAAGAATGATTTTTATCAATATGTTAATACGATTGAAAAAGGACGTAATAAAAAATGAAAGTTATTTTAGAATGTTCTCATCAATATATCAACACAATAAAGCGAAAACTTAATGCACATTTAGAGCAAATAACTTATTTAGATTCATTTACGGGTAATGATCTATCATTATTTATTAAAGAAGTAAAAAAACTTGAAGACATTGAAAACATTAAAAATATTAAAAGTATTTCAAACGCTAATATTGTTTGTCTAATTGACAGTGGTTTATTTATGTTTGAGCTTTTAGAATTTAACCCACTTGCCTTTATTCGAAGTGCCAATATTAATGCCGATCTTGATGAATTAATCAACCGGATTGAGTACCTCAATAAAGGCCTAGGGGTAATGCTTGAATTTCAATGTGGTTATCAAACAGTTAGAATGAATGTAAAAAATATTACTTATGTTGAATCATATGCTCATTATCTTTTAATTCACACATTAAATTCAACGGTTAAGGTTAGAGAAAAAATATCAGTGGCTTTACAAAAACTTGAACCCTTTGGTTTTATCCAAGTACATCGATCATATGTCATTAATCATGACCGGATTAAAAAAATAGATACTGATAATATTACGTTATCTGATGAAACTATCATTCCTATTGGAAAAAAATATAAGCAGGCTCTAAAGAATCATTAATCTTCCTATATTGTAAGTTATCTCTTTAAGAATAAAACATCCCCTTATTAGGAGGATGTTTTATTCTTAATTAATGTCATTTTCTTAAAAACTACTAATTATCATATTACGATTTATCAAAAATTGTTTCCATATGAACTTTCTGTGGTTTAAGTCCACATGATTCATAAAATTTCATCGCTGATGCATTACAGCTCCAAACATTGAGTGTTAAATTATAACATCCGCTCTTTTGGGCAAAATCTTTGGAATATTCATAAAGCTGCTTACCTATATGTTGCCCTCTTGAATTTTCATCAACACATAGATCATCAATATATAATGTTTTTACATCTGTTAAAATATTGCTATCTAAATATTGTTCAAAAATACAAAATACATAGCCTAAAACAACTTCATTATTATCAACTGCAACGAAGATTGGTCTATTATCATCTTTGATTATTTGCATAAGCTGATCATCACTATATTTTCTTGCCCCTTTTTTAAATAAATCCGGTCTTCCCTTATGATGCACAAGACAAACTTGTTTCAACAAATTATTGATCTGAGTAATATCTCTATTTTCTGCTCTACGAATTAACATGACTGCCTCCTTAAATAACCCTCAATTCTTAATATTATCCTTCATAATACCTATAGACTTATTTTCATTTATCAACTATTAATTATACTACTTTTTTACTAAATTATAATACTTTCAAATTAATTTCTTCAAAAATCCTCTTATTATCTCTCTTAATCAGTTTCTATAAATATTTAAAAAAATTATAACCATGCTCTTTTTACATAAAGTAAAAAGTCTAGATTTTAATATCTAGACTAACTATCCTCTTTGATGACGAGGAATGAATGTTCTTATTTCTTCTTCATTGTATCCAACTTGAAAACGATGCTCATCCATTAGAATTGGTCTTTTTAAAATTGAAGGATTGGCTTTAATGAAGGCGATTAATTCATCCATTTTCATATTATCAAAATCAATTTTATTTGATTTAATTATTTTACTATTTTTAGAAAGAATATCATCTGTTCCGTTTTCACAGCGCTCTAAAATTTCACGTAATTCATTAGCATGCAAATCAGACGAAAAAATATTTTTTTCAATAAAACTCAAATTATGCTCTTTTAACCAGGCAATAACTTTTCGACATGACTGACTTCCTGGAGCTGTATATACTCGAATCATAATAATCCTCCATCTATAAAATAAGGACTATTACTAGCCCTTCATAAACATTGTCCTACAAATTCTTTTTCCCATATTTGTTTTAAAGATTTTTTGATAAGCACTGTTAATCGCCATTTCTTCACTTTCGCTTTCAAAAAGATTAACTAAAAAATCTGCTTCAACCAAAATTTGATAATCTAAACCATCTATTTCACTATAAGTATGATGATGACCAACAAGATAAGCAACTCGTTCTATTAAAGCTTCATCATAATTTAAACGATTTAGCAGCTTAATCGCTTCTGCCGGTCCTAACTCTTCTTGATACTTACCATTAGAACTATTATATTTTTCCCAAGCAGGTTTAATTCCAATATCATGAACAATTGCGGCAACTTCCAATCTTTCTTGTTCTTGTGTAGATAACCCCTCATCAATTCCGATTACTCTAGCAAAGCTGTGGACTTTAATCAAATGCTGAATTTGTTTAGGGTGCCCTTGATAAAAATCAATCATCGCTAATATTAAATCATTTATCTTCATTATTTTTTTACCCTTAATGTAATAATATATTCATCGTCAGCTTCTTCAGTTTCACTAATAACTTCAATTCCCGATTTTTGAATCAATTCTGTAGCTTGATTGATTGTATTGATTGCGATTTTAAAATTACGAGATACTTTAGTTGGACCCTTTTTATTTTTAGGTTTTGTTTTAACTGGTTTACTAATCAAAGACTCTGTTTGTTTTACATTTAATGATTTTTTTAAGACTTCTTGCAATACCGTTTGCTGTTTATCAGCTTCCAAGCCAATCATTGCACGGGCATGGCGCTCTGTAATCTGTTTTGATTTTAAAGCATGTTTAACATCATCTGATAACTTTAATAACCGTAATTTATTAGCAATCGTCGACTGTTTTTTCCCTACTTTATTAGCTAATTCGGTTTGATTCATATCATATGTATCAATCAATGTTTTATATGCATTGGCTTCCTCGATCGGTGATAAGTTTTCACGCTGAATATTTTCAATGATTGCTAATGTATCAACTTGTTTATCATCAATATCTTTAATAACGCAAGGCACTGTTTTTAATCCTGCTAACTTACTTGCTCGATAACGACGTTCTCCTGCAACAATTTGATATCCACGATTATATTTACGTACAATAATCGGCTGGATCAAACCATTCTCTTTGATTGAAGCTGCTAATTCCTCAATCTTTTCATCATCAAAAACAGTTCTTGGTTGATTTTCATTCGCTGAAATTTTTTCAATATCAATTTGTTTATATACTTTCTCTAACATAACTTCTCCTATAGGGGTTGTTTTTTTATTTTTCCAAACATTCGTGGATATTTGGCTGGAGTATCCCTTACCTTTTTTATAATGATATTACTTCGATGATTATCATTTGTTAAAGTAAAATCAATTGATTTTTCCACTTGACCACCTAACAAAACAATGCCCTTACCAGCTTCCTCTAATTCTTCCGTAGCCTTTAACCCTTTAAGGGCTAAAAAGTATCCTCCTACTTTCACTAAAGGTAAGCACAGCTCATCAAGAATATTTAAACGGGCTACTGCGCGCGCCATAACAATATCACATTTTTTGCGATGATCTTTAGCATAATCTTCTGCTCTTGCGCTAATAGCTTGACAATTACTCAAATTTAACTCTTTAAATAAATGATTTAAGAATGTGATTCTTTTTGTTAGTGAATCAACTATAGTAATTTTTAACTCAGGATATACAATTTTTAATGGTACACTAGGAAATCCTGCCCCAGCACCCACATCAACAATATTTTGATCAGTAAAATCAAAATCAAAAGCAATCGTTAATGAATCATAAAAATGTTTTAAATAAACCCCTTCTTCATCAGTAATTGCTGTTAAATTCATTTTTTCATTCCATTCAACCAATATCTTAAAATATTGTTTAAATTGATTGACTTGTTGGGGGGTTAAAGTAATTCCTTTAGTTTCTAATTGTTTAATGAATTCTAATTCATTCATGTCTATTCCTCATTATATTTCTGTTTTAAATAGATTAATAAAACGGATATATCCGCAGGATTGATTCCGGAAATACGTGATGCCTGTCCAATCGTTAGTGGCCGAATTTTTGATAACTTTTGCTTTGCTTCTAATGCTAAATTGCTAATATCTTCATAATCAATATCTGCCGGAATTTTCTTTTCTTCCATTTTGACTTGCTTGTCAGCCTGACGTCGAGCCTTATCAATATATCCCTTATATTTAATTAAAATAGTCACCCGTTTACGTTGTTCTTCACTTAGTTTTGGTGCTTCAACATATGGTAAGATTTTTTCATATGTTAATTCTGGCCTTTTGATTAATTCTTTAGCACTAATGCCTTCCGTTAAACGTGCTGAACCAAAATGCTCCAAAGCATCATTGATCTCATGTTTAGGAGTAAAACGAATCGTATCCAAACGATCAATTTCTGCAAAAATTTCTGACATTTTATCAAGATAAGCCTGATATATTTGATCACTTACTAATCCCACATCATGTCCATACTTCATTAGTCTTTCATCTGCATTATCATGACGAATCAATAAACGGTACTCAGCTCTACTTGTCAACATTCGGTATGGCTCATCAGTTCCTTTAGTCACTAAATCATCAATCATTACCCCAATATAAGCCTCATCGCGTTTTAAAATCAATGGCTCTTTTCCTTGATTTTTTAAAGTTGCATTAATTCCTGCAATCAAACCTTGACCTGCCGCTTCTTCATATCCACTTGTTCCATTAATTTGACCAGCAGTAAATAGATTTTTAATTATTTTTGTTTCCAATGATGGCCATAATTGTAGTGGATCTATAGCATCATACTCAATTGCATAAGCATACTTTAAAATCTTACAATTTTCTAATCCTGGGATAGTCCGAATCATTTCTTCTTGAACATCATGTGGTAATGAAGTTGAAAAACCTTGCACATAAATCGTATCCATCTCTGCTGATTCAGGTTCCAAGAAGATTTGATGTTGTGGTTTATCCGAAAATTTAACAATCTTATCTTCAATCGATGGGCAATAGCGTGGTCCAATTCCTTTCACAATACCACTGTACATACTTGAACGATGTAGATTATCACGAATAATCTGATGAGTTTTTTCATTAGTGTAAGTCAGATAACATGGTGTTTGTTCTTCAATAGGAATAAACTCATTAGTTTGATAACTAAATGCCAAATTAGCATCAGTTCCTGGCTGTAAACTTGTCTTTGAGTAATCAACACTATTAATCTCTACTCGAGGTGGTGTTCCCGTCTTAAGCCGTTGAATCCGCATCCCTAAATTAGCTAATTTTTCTGATAAATATTTTGATTCTTTCTGCTGATCAGGACCACTTGCATGCTTTTGATCACCACATAAAATCTCTGCTTTTAGATATGTACCAGTTGTTAAGATAACCATCCTTCCTTCAATAGTTTGGCCATTATCCAAAATAACTCCTTTTACACAATTATCTTCAACAATCAAATCCTCTACCATTCCCTCAATGATATCAAGATTCTCCTGTTTTTTTAATACTTCTTGCATATATCGAGGATATACTTTTTTATCAGCTTGAGCCCGTAAGGATTGAACCCCTGGACCTTTAGCGGTGTTTAACATTTTCATTTGTAAGTAGGTTTTATCAGCAGTTTTAGGCATTTGTCCTCCTAATGCATCTATTTCCCGGACAATAATTCCTTTAGCTGGTCCCCCGATTGATGTATTACAAGGAAGGCTTCCAACATTATCAAAGTTAGAAGTAACTAAAACTGTTTTCTGATTCATTCTCGCTGGTGCCAACGCTGCCTCAATTCCTGCGTGCCCACCACCGACTACTATAATATCGTACATTATATTTCCCTCCTTAATCCTAATCTATTGTACTACAAATTTCCTATTTTTAAAACAATAATCATTAGATTGTCAATTCATACAAACCAAGGATAATTAAAATAATTCCTGAGATTATATCAGCGTATTTTCCCTTAAAATTTAATCGCTTAAATTTTTGACCAGTTCCAATAAAAACATAACTACAAACAAAGGTTGTTAAAGAAGTAATCAACTCCGGCATTCCAGTAATACTTGCACCAATTCCTAAAGCTACATTATTAATGGTTAAAACCAATGATAAGACTAAAGTTTCTTTTAAAGAAATATTTTTTACTGCTGATAAATGATTAGTAACAATGATCTCATCACACTCTTTCAATGACTTAACAACAGTATAGATTCCTATTAATAGTAACAGACTGCTTCCTAAAAAGTCTGCCAATGATAAAGAAATATAATTAGTTAAAAAATGTCCAAAGCGCATTGCACCATAAGTACCGATCATTGTAATAAATGCAATCATAAAATTTTTTTGATGATTAATATGTGTTTTTTTGATCCCATAAGCTATTCCGATGCTTAGAGCATCGATATTCGCGGATACAGCATAGAGAACTGCTGAAAATATATGCATAAACTCACCCCATCTAATTTATGCATAATAACCATTTAGCTCTGGGCATCAGGAAATAAATTTAGTAATTATGGTATACTATAATAAGGAGTCGAATAATTATGAAAAATAAAAAAACTAATTTTATTTATAAAAGCTGTATTTTAATCTATCTTATTTCTCTAGTTTACGCTTTTTATCTTAACTGGGGAGGAAAATATTTTAGTATGACAATCGTTGCTTGTCTTACCCCATTCATTATGCCTTTATTAATGAAATTGTTAAAAATAGAAGTTCCTCAAGAATTTTATATTATCAATATCATTTTTGTCTATTTTGCAAGTTTGTGGGGGAGTTGTTTAGGGGGGTATCATCTTCCATATTTTGATAAGTTCACCCATTTTTTCAGTGGAATTATTTTTTGTGAGATAGCTTATATCTTTTATAAACACTTTTTACCTAATGAAAAAAGAAAATTTTTGATGTTTATTTTCATTAATGCCCTTAATGCGATGATTGCCTTATTTTGGGAATTTTATGAATATGCTCTATTGATCTTTTTTAACTATGATGCAATTAATCATTACTCAACAGGCATTCACGATAGTATTACCGATATGCTGGTAGCTGTAATTGGTAGTTTCATTTTAAGCTTATATCTTACTCATTACGATCAGCGTAATGATAATCATTTTTTTATTAAATTAGCTAAAAATATTAAATTTAACAAAACTTCTCATCCTAACTAATTTCATCTAAGGAGGAAGCTGTGTATCAACTTAATGGTGTTTGCATGATTTGGCATACGACAAAAAGCAATATATTACTACGACACCAAGGTTTGATAAAGATATCCTATGATATTCATAGTAGAAAAGTGATTAATGATAATAATGTTAATTTAATCAAATACACCTGTTTTTATCGTTAATCTGATTATTCTATTCTCCAACAATTATTAGAGATATTTTGTATTAAAAAAATAGCTGTTAGAAAATAAATTAAACAACTATCAAAGCTAGCAGTAAATAATTGAAAATTTCATTGCTGCTAGCCAAATAAATTTTGATTATAACTCACACACAGATTCTCTTCATTTGCATTTAACTGGTACTTGTCAACCTTACACTTTACATTGTAGTAAAGAAAAATATCGGCTAATTAATCTTTGACTCATTTAGCAACAATAGGCTTTTTGATTCATTTCTTATTAATCATTATTTATAATCTAGGAGATCACTAAACGTTCTATACAATAAAAACAATGACCGAGAACTGCAATATTATAATACTGGTATTTTATCACCTGCTTTAAAAAATGGTAAAATCGAATCTATACGGATAAAGAAGTTTTAATCATGAATCAAATTAAGTTTCATAAGCGTCTTGGTCTTATACTCGATGAAATCTACGATATTTTTAATTCATCTACTCGTCAAGAACAACTGAATGCTTTATTATTAAAAAAACTCACTGACTCAAAGCTTAAAATTGATTCTTGTTATACATCACTTGATAAAAGTAACTCTCTATTAAATTATGATTATAAGGATATTCCTACTTTAAAACACTATTTTAATAATTATCTCGTTTCATCAGTTTCTTAAATTATTTTTAATTTAGTCATCTACACCAGAATATTTAAAACAATCAGTCAGCTTATTTAAGAATTAATAAAGCACTCCCAGATTTGGTCATTCAAATCCCGAAGTGCTTTTTTCTTTAAGCTTCAATCAATTCATCATCAACATTATCATTTATTTCTTCAACAATCTCTTGCTTTGGGGCTCTAGGTTTAATAATACTAATTACCTTACCAAAGAAAACAAATGTCATTGCGTAAAAGAAATAACTAAATGTATTTGACATAAAATAAGCAACGATCTCACCAAAGTTTGCGCCCCACGAGATACTTCCTGCTTCAACATATGAGACTACAGATTGATAAGATATATTTACAGTATACCCAAAATAACAGATTATCAATAAAGCTATTGCATAACAAATTAGCGTAAACGCTGGTTTATAAAACCAATTCTTAATTTTTTCCATTTTTAAATCCCTTTCTATTTTTAAGATATTTTAACGAGAAAATACCGAATAAATATGTGATGAATACCTAATTGTATGGTTACACTAAAAACTTATTTCACTAATTGAAAATATTTTAAATTATTTTGTCGTAAATGCTATGATAAAGCCAATAAAGGAGTTGAATTGTATGATTGATATTTTAATTAAGGCCGGTGGCTTTATTTTAATTATTATGTTAGGATTTGCACTAAAGACAAAAGGGGTCTGTACCCGTGAACACGGAAGTTTTTTATCAACAATCATTATGAATATAACGCTTCCATGCTCATTACTTTCATCAATTAATAACCTTGAGATTACCCCCATCCTATTAGTAGCCCTTGCTTGTGGCTTCTTAGGCAATGTTATTACTAACCTTTCTGGTTACTTGATTCAAAAAAAAGAATCACCCATGACCAGAGCTCTATCGATGATCAACTCATCTGGCTATAATATCGGAACTTTTACTTTACCATTTGTTCAAAGTTTCTTTCCATCTAACTTGATTGGTTATGTTTGTCTTTTTGATACCGGCAATGCTTTAATGTGTTTAGGAGGTACTTATAGTGCTGCTAGTACAGTTGTAGCTAATGAAGAAAAACAAAGCTTTAAAACTGTTGCTAAAAAATTATTTTCATCAATTCCTTTTTGCACTTACATCATTTTGTTTTTCTTATCTTTATTTCATATTGCAATTCCTACACAAATTTTAACAGTTACTGCTAATGCTTTTTTAGCAATGTTAATGATTGGAATTTTATTGGAAATAAAATTAGATTTATCACAAATCAGACTGATTAAAAAAATACTTTTAAACCGCTATGCAGTTACTTTGGGGTTATCCTTATTTGTATATTTTATTTTACCAATTGATTTAACTGTTAAAAAAATGATTATTTTATGCTTATGTTCGCCAATATCAGCTGTTGCCCCAGTTTTCTCAAATCGTTTAGGAAGTCGTTCCCCAGTTCCTTCAGCAATCAACTCTTTAAGTATTATTATTAGTATTTTTATTATGACGATTTTAATCTTATTTATGGTTTAATAAACCGGTATTTCTTTATGTATTGATTAAATTAATGATTTGTCGTATTTATTTAATACTTGATACAAAGGGATTCTCACAATACTTCTTACAGCCACATCAACAAGGCGAACCCCTTTTTCAATATCATTTGTTAATCGCTCTTTTAAACTTTTCTCATCTACTAAAAGCAAAATACGCTTTACTTCACAATCAATAAAATCTAATCATTCTAAACACATATCAATAATTTTTTGTTCATGTATCACCTAACAAAAAAACTAGTCATTAATTTGACTAGTTTATTTCCAGAAGTTTTTTCCACTTCCTACTGAGATAATTTTAAATTGGGTATTCTTTGATGTTCCACCAGTAAAATATTTACCAGCTTCAGTCCCATTAAAGATATCAATCTTGTTACCTTTAATTGCACCACCACGATCTACAACAATCCCATATGCAGTTGATTCAATACTTAAATTATGATTAGTAATTTCAATAATTGTTCCAAAAGGAATTGAAGGATCTGCAGCTAAGCAATAATATGAACGTCCATTATATGTTAATTTAGGACTGTTTGATCCTTGTACTCCAGAAATCGGACTTAATTTAATGCCGGTTGATGAAGTTCCATTTCCTCCAGCACAGTCGCCTCCATAAGTAGTCAGTCTTCCAGTAAAGAATGCTCCTTCTTGGACTGCACCTGTTTCAATTATTGTATCAGTAGCTTGTGATACCACCTGACTACCAATTAATTCTCTTCCTACTTCGTTACCATTTTCATAAGTTACGCGGTAAGTGTTTTTCACTTGCCCGTTTTGCCCTTGTTGCGCAACTTTCGTAGTAAATAACTCTAATCCAGTTGTATTTACCGTATTTGATTCTACTGTAATCATCTCGTCTATATCCGCTTGATTAACTCGAGTGATTTGTATTAAATCACCTTTATTTACAATATAATTTAAATCTAAATTTAAAATATCTTGAGGATTTACACTGATTTTTAAATCATCAAGAACACTTGATACTGACGCTTGTCTAATTAAATAGTCCTTTTGGTCTTGATTTCCATCTTGAACTTTTACATCAATTGTTTCCACGTAGTTATCAATTTGGTTTGTTGCTCCAGCATTTAATGTTGTCGCTACAATTCCAATATAGGCAATCATTACTACAAGTAACCCTTTCATTCTGGGGTCTGCATTAATAATAGCCTCTTTAATTTTTTTCATTAATTTTCCTCCTATTTAATACCAAAAAGTTTTTTGGCATTAAACGTTGTCGCACTTGCAACGTTTTCTATCTCCATGTTCTTTAGCTTAGCTATTTCCTGGGCAATATACACAACATTTGCAGGCTCATTTAACTTTCCCCTAAATGGATGAGGTGTTAAATAAGGACAGTCAGTTTCAATTAATAAATTCTCTAAGTTAATAGTTGCTGCCACATCTTTTGGAACTCTTGCATTCTTAAATGTCACCGGACCCGCTAAAGAAATGTAATAACCAAGTTTTACAAATCTTTCTGCCATTTCAACAGAGCCACTATAACAATGCATCACTCCAGGATGTCCATTCCGTTTTAGTACTTCGTAAGTGTCCTCATAGGCGTCGCGACAATGAATTACAACTGGCTTTTGGTGCTTCTTAGCTAAGTCCATCTGCCATTGAAATACTTCCATCTGCTTTTCCTTAGGAACACTGTCCCAATAATAATCGAGACCAATTTCTCCGAGTGCTACTACGCAAGGTTCTTCTAAGTACTTGTCGATGATGTTCATTTGATCTTTTGTTGTGTTTAAGCAATCGTTTGGTCCGATACCAACTGCAGCATATACGAACTCATATTGTTTAGCTAATTCGATTGCAATTTGAGACGACTTTAAGTCATAGCCTACGACAACCATATTGGTAACATTGTTATCTAGGGCTTTTTGAACAAACACATCGTGATCTTCATATAATTCATCACTATTCAAGTGACAATGAGTATCAAAGTACATAAATCTCACCTCCGCTGTATATTAACAAAATCAATTACATTTGTCAAATATCTAAACTCCAAGGCACTAGCTGCAAAGAAAAAACTATGATAAAATCGATATTTTTTTATTACTATATTCCTTTTTCCACATATTTTAACATACAAATTTCGATAAAACATAAATTATTTAAGAAAAATACCATGTTTTTGTAGAGAAACGTAATAAAATAATCAAGTTGATTTTACAACCTAATTTTTGACAAAGTAATCATTTTTATACTAATATCACAAAAAAACAAGCAGAGGGAAAGCTGCTTGTTTCAAGTAATACAGATAGAGGGAAAGCTATCTGTTTTTATTTAGATATCAGGGAAAGGATATCATGAAGAGTAATTTATTGTAGAAAGAATTGTTATCTTTACTACAATTAACAGTATAGTAAGTAAATATCGTTAGATTTAATCAAAAATACCTAAAATTAACTATTAAATATGGATAAATATGTTAATGGATAAGAGTATAAAATACAATTGTTATGATTTGGTTACGTTTGATTAGTTTCGTTGACTCCTATTATTGCCTATGCTATTATTTTGGCATCGAATAAGTGGTGGAGTCTGTCATAAAGCAAAATGCTTTATTTATTCGATGTAAGCTTACGATTAAAAGAACTATTTTGATAGTTAAGTAAATTACGATTTAGACAGATTCAAGAAAGAATCTGTCTTTTTTATTTTGACAGGCCTTGAGGAGGGATAACGGGTATCGTTATAAATATATTTTTTGGTTTTTAATTTTAGGGAATGAGTATTAGGAGAATTGTCGTATGAATATTAATGAAGATAATGAATTGAATAATTATCAAATAATGTATGTGACCCCGGTTGAGGCCTATACCTTAATGGAAAGTAGTATGGACGGTTTATCTGAAGAACAGGTATCACATCGTCTCAAAAAGTATGGTAAGAATGAGATTTCCAAAAAGAAACAAAGTTCAATGTTTAAAAAACTAATTTCTAATTTTACTAGTCTAATGGCATTACTATTATGGGGTGGAGGATTACTAGCTATCCTTTCTGGAACAGTCGAATTAGGAATATCGATTTTCTGTGTCAATCTAATTAATGGCTTCTTTTCTTTCTTCCAAGAATTTAAAGCAGAAAAAGCAACTAGTGCGTTGCAAAAGATGATGCCATCTTATGCCCGAGTAGTACGTGATGGTAAAGAAGTAAAAATATTTGCTGAGGACATTGTTCCTGGTGATATAATGATTTTAGAAGAAGGTGACCGAATTTGTGGGGATGCTAGAATCTTACGTTGTAGTGATTTCCAAGTAGATCAATCAACTTTGACAGGTGAAAGTAATCCAATTAGAAAGAATTATGAGGCACTGCAAGAAAAAGTTTCATACTTAGAAGCTGAAAATATGATCTTTACTGGTACTACTGTTGCTTCTGGTACTTGCCACTGTGTTGTTGTTGCAACTGGAATGGATAGTGAATTTGGGAAAATTGCTAATTTAACTCAAAATACTGAAAAAAGCTTATCTCCATTACAAAAAGAACTTAATGTTCTAACTAAACAAATTGCAATTATTGCATTAAGTGTTGGAATCGTGTTTATGCTGATTGCTGTATTTGTAATTAAGGATCCCTTATTGGAGTCATTTATTTTTTCTTTAGGAATGATTGTTGCTTTTATTCCTGAAGGTCTTTTACCCGCTGTTACGTTATCACTTGCTTTATCTGTTCAACGAATGGCTAAAGATAACGCTTTAGTAAAGAAACTATCAGCCGTAGAAACTTTAGGATGTACAAATGTTATCTGTTCTGATAAAACTGGTACTTTAACTCAAAATGAAATGACGGTTAATCATCTTTGGACTCTTGATAGTCAAATGGATGTCAGCGGCGAAGGATATGTTCCAAATGGAAAAATCTATGTTGATGAACAAGAAATTACCGCAAAGAAAAGTAATGTTTTAAGACTATTATTAAGTGGTGCAGTACTTTGTTCAAACGCTAAGTTAGTACCACCACAAAATAAGAGTGTTAATCCACGTTATACAGTTTTAGGTGACCCTACTGAAGCATGTTTAGAAGTTGTAGCTAAAAAAGCTGAAATTGATCTTGATAAATTGAATAGTCAATATCCACGAATTTTAGAATTACCTTTTGAATCTCGACGGAAGCGAATGACAACGATCCATCAATTAAAAGACTCTTTTGAAGGCAATCAGAGAATTGCATTTGTAAAAGGGTCTCCAAAAGAAGTTATGGAATTATGTAATCGTTGTTTTAAAGGCAGTAAAGCCTGTCCAATCAGTGAAGAAGACCGCATCAATATTATGAAAGCAAACGATATGTATGCTCGTGAAGGGTTGCGAGTTTTAGCAGTAGCCTATCGTACTATTGCTCATAATGATAAAAAACTTCCTAGTTCAATTCGCGAATATACACCTGAATTAATTGAACAAAATCTAACTTTTTTAGGCTTGATTGCAATGCAGGACCCTCCACGAAGTGAAGTCAAAGAAGCTGTGGAATTATGCCATAGTGCCGGAATTAAAATCGTTATGATTACCGGAGATTATGGTTTAACAGCAGAAAGTATTGCTCGCAAAATTGGGATTATTAAAAGCGATACCGCTCGAATAGTTTCTGGAACAGAATTAAGCAAAATGAATGATCAAGAACTTAAAAACGTTTTAGAAGGCGAAGTGGTCTTTGCTCGAATGGCACCAGATCAAAAATATCGTATTGTTTGTGCTTTACAAGAAATGGGAAATATTGTAGCTGTAACTGGTGATGGTGTTAATGACTCTCCGGCTCTAAAAAAAGCGGATATTGGTGTTGCTATGGGAATAACTGGTACCGATGTTGCTAAAGAGGCTGCTGACATGATTTTAACAGATGATAATTTTGCCTCAATTGTTCGTGCAATCGAAGAAGGTCGTGCTGTTTATAATAATATTCGTAAATTCTTACGTTATGTTTTTGATAGCAACACCCCAGAAGCTGCTGCCCCTGCTCTATATTTGCTTAGTGGCGGTTTAGTCCCAATGCCCCTTACAATCATGCAAATTTTAACTATTGATATTGGAACTGATATGATTCCTGCGCTTGGTTTAGGGGCAGAACATCCTGAAGATAATATTATGAATCAGCCACCTCGTCGAATCGATGAAAGATTACTTAATAAAAAAGTAATTTTAGTAGGTTTTATTTGGTATGGCTTGATTATAACGCTATTTGCCTTAGGAGGATATTTCCTTGTAAACTATTTGAATGGTTGGCCTCATAATCCATTGGCTCCAGAAGGAACTGCGCTCTATAACGAAGCAACGACGATGATGCTAGTTGGGGTTGTTTTTTCACAGATGGGAATGGTCATGAACAACCGAACTGAAAAAGAATCAGTATTTAAACGCGGAATCTTCTCCAATCATTATATTAATTTAGGATTAGTTATAGAGTTTGTTATTTTATTAGCCGTAGTCTATATTCCTTTTTTAAATGGTATCTTCAATACTGCGCCAATTGGGTTAATAGAACGGCTATATGCTTTGCCAATTCCTTTTATTGTTTTTGGAATTGAGGAATTAAGAAAGAAAATATTAAGAAATAAAGACAAATAGGAGGATGGAAACCTATGAAAATTATAATCGTTGGGTGTGGAAAATTTGGTACCCGATTAGCAAATTATTTAAATAATCAAAATCATGATGTCACTATAATTGACAATCGTGAAGAGGCTTTTAATAATCTTGGTGGTAATTTTACCGGACGGACAGTATTGGGAATGGGGTACGATAAAGATGTTCTAGAAAGTGCCGGAATCAAAGTTGCTGATGCTTTGATCAGTTGTTCAAGCAGTGATGCTATTAATGCTGTTGTTAGTAATATTGCTCATAATATTTACCATGTTAATAATGTAATCGCCAGAATGTATGATAAATCAAAGGCACGGATTTTTCGTTCAATGGGAATTCATACAATTTCAATTACTGATTTGGGTGTTGAAAGGATCTTAGATTATTTTGACAGTAATCGGCTTCAAGTAGTTAAAAAAATTGGTGAAGACAGTGAAATAAAAATTATTAAAATTAAAGCATCCTTATCTTTAATAGGAAAAACAGTCGATGAAATTTCTCTTCATGGTGAGTTTGAAGTTGTCGCAATTGAACGACATGATATTACAATGATGCCTTTAAAAGATACTAAAATAAAAGATAATGATACGATTTATTTTTCTGTACTAGAGGAATCATTATTAAAATTTAAAGAAATTTTGTATTAAGAGGTGAAAAAAATGAAAATAATTATAGTAGGTGGAGGTCAAATTGGTTCTTATATCACAAGTTTACTACTTAAAAATGACCATGAGGTCCGTGTTATTGAAAATAGAACTAAAGCACTTGAAAACTATAAAAATGCCGGACTACCAGAAGAATGTTTAGTAATCGGCGATGGAACAGATATTGAGGTTCTTGAAAAAGCAGGCGTTAGAACTTGTCAGGCCTTAGTCTGTGTAACTGGATTAGATGAAGTCAATTTAACTACTGCCATGGTTTCTAAATTTGAATATGACGTTCCACGAATAATTGCTCGTGTTAATAACCCTAAAAACGCCTGGTTATTTAATTCTGGAATGGGAGTTGATGCTAAAATCAATCAAGCTGACATTATTGGTCATATGATTGCTGATGAAATGAATTATCAATCAATTATGACCTTAATGAAATTATCTAAAGGTGATTTTTCAATCGTGCGAATTCGAGTTGATTATCAATCACGATATGCCGGCAAACAAATTTCTGAAATTTCTTTACCAAACAATGCTCTCTTAATTGCGATTTACAATGATGACGAATTAATGATTCCTCACGGAGATACGCTAATTGAAGCCGGACAAGATATTCTCGCTTTTGGCGATGAGCAGGCAATTGAAAAATTAAATGAAATATTTGTTAGTTAATAATTAACACAAAAACAGCCAATTAACTTTTCTATATAGCAAACTCTATTTACTTTAGGAAGTTTCTATAAAAGATTGTTTAATGGCTGTTTTTCATTTTGAGTACAGATAGTGGGACTCTATCTAAATTTATTGATATCCGGAAAGAATATCATGAAGAGTAGTCATTTGGAGAAGGGATTGAAAAACTATTTAAACAATCCTGACTACATTCATTAGTATAGTAATTAAATATCGCTAGATTAAATTATAAATATCTAAGATTAACTTCTAACAACGGTAAATTATGTTAGCTATTGATAATTTAATACTATTTTTTGATGATTATAATCAATCACTGATAAATCATAATCATATAAAGACTTTAATGATGCTGAAGTTATTACTTCCTCAGGAACTCCTTGAAATAAGATTTTCCCATCTTTCATTGCAATGATTTCATCACTATAATTGATTGCTTGATTAATATCATGATGAACCATAATAACCGTCATTTGGTATTTTTTATTTATTTCTTTTATTAAATTAAGTATTTCAATTTGATATTTAACATCTAAATATGTAGTTGGCTCATCCAGTAATAAAATAGGTGTTTTTTGAGCTAAAGCCATTGCTAACCAAACACGCTGCTGCTGACCACCAGACAAATTCGCTAACAAACGATTTTCGTATTCTTTTAGATTAGTTGTTGCAATGGCCCAATCTATAATTTGATAATCTTCCTCGCTTAGATTTTGATGATAACTTAAATATGGTAAACGTCCATAACCAACAATTGTCTTAACATCTAAATCCCCATAAATCTGATTCTTTTGGTGAACTACTGCAACGTTTTTAGCAAATTCCTTGATCTTATAGTCCCAGACATTTTTATCATTTAATGTTATTGTTCCATCTTTGGCTTTATAAATACGACTTAAAAGCATTAATAAAGTCGATTTACCACTACCATTAGGACCAATGATCGATGTAATCTTATTCTTTTTAAATTTTACCGAAAGTTCTTCAATAAACGGTTTATCTTGATAACTAAATTTAATTTTTTTAACTTCCATCAACATCAATACTCCGTTTCAATAAGATAATAAATAAAGGTCCACCAATGATAGCCATAATAATGGCTGCCGAGATCTCATAGGGAGCCATAATAATTCTTCCTACCGTATCCGCAACTAACAAAACAATTGCTCCTATCAATATACTAATTGGTATCAAATGTTTATGTTCAGTTCCCACTAACAATCTTGAAATATGAGGTACTAGCAGACCAATAAAGCCAATTACCCCAACTACTGCTACACTAATACTGCATAATAAAACTGCTAATAATGATAAACCAAAGCGATATACATTCACATTTACTCCTAGCGAAGTAAGGGTTCGATCTTCTAACCCTAATAGATTACATGCCTTCGCCATAAATAAAGTAATGATTATTACAGGAACCAAATAAATTAATAAGGTCATAACATCTTGCCAAGTATACAAGGAAATCGTACCCGTAGCACCACTTGTGATTGAAGCAGTTGCACTATTTGCGAGGGTAACAAGAGCACTGATCGTATAGTTGATTGCCACCCCAATCAAAATGATTCGAGTTGTTTTAAATCCAGCTTTCCACGATAAACTATAAATAATTGCAAATGTTATTAAACCTCCAAAGAATGATAGTAAAGGAGCAATCGCAGATAGTTGAGGCAAAAATAAACCAACTAGTACACTAACTAAACTCGCCCCATTAGCAATTCCAATGATTCCCGGATCAGCTAACGGATTCTTTAAAACAACTTGAAATAAAAGTCCAGATAATGCTAATGCACCACCTACTAACATGGAGATGATAATTCTTGGAAAGCGAATACTATATACACTTGCTACATCGACATCGTATTCAATAAATAACCCTTTAAACAATTGAACAATTGAAACTTGAATACTTCCAAGATTTATTGCGATAAAAAAACAGATAAATAATACTAATATTAAAAAGATTATAAATATTCGCGGATGTTTTTTAATTAGTTCCATATAAAATTCCTTCTAAATTTTCTAAGCCTTTTTGATAATTAAAATTAGCACTCATCCCAAAATAATTATTATCTAAATTATAAACTTTTCCATTTTGAACTGCACTGAATTTACTCCAAATATCATTTTGAGCAAATTCGGTTTCAAAATTCTTCATTACTTCCTCTGGCATCGCATGACTAGTTCTCAAGATAATATCAGGATTTTGTTGTAACATATCTTCAGCATTGACATTGACAAAATCCTGACCATTACCATTACCATAAACATTTGTTCCACCAGCTAATTTTACTAAATCACCAACATAGCTAGATTCTGTAGCGACAAGGTAGCTGCCACCTGGCAAACCCATCAAAATTAAAACCCGTGGACTTGCTGTGTTTTGGTATTTAGCTCTAAATTCAACCATATAATTAACAAATTCATCTACTAATTTATTTGCTTTTTTCTCTTTACCTAATAAGCTTCCTAACTCCTCAATACTTTTAAACATACCTGCTACACTTTTAAGATTTAAGAAACTAGAACTTACACCAATTTTTTCATATTTAGAAGCTAAATCACCCTCCAATGAATTAGGGCTTAATACTAGCGATGGTTTTAAAGTTGACAATACTTCCATATCTGGCGACATTGCAGTTCCTAGTTCTGTCGCTTTTTTATATTTCTTTGGTACTGTATAACTTTCAGTCGTCGGAATGCCAATTACCTGATCAGCTGGAACATCCAAAGCTTCTAAAATTTCCGTAACAGCTACCGAAGTTGCTGCAATCGTCAAATTATTATTATCACTTTTTCCCCTTTGATCTACACAACCAATCATTGACAAAGCAAGGACAAGAACAAGAAAACTATTTTTTAACTTTTTTAACATAATAATATGCTCCCCCTCCTGCTACGACAGCTATAACCGCTACAATTCCAATAATCAACAGCGTATTATTACTACTATCCTTTTTTTGCTCACTTTGTTTTAATAAATTTTCAACTGTCAATTTCTTCTTTTCATTAACTTTGCCATTTGTATCAATTACATGGCTAGATAAGCCAGAAATACCATCAAATAAACTTTCACGTGACACTTCCCCCACTGTAGTTACCGGCGTTTCTACCACTGGTTGTTCTTCATTTGTTGTCGTATCACTAATTTGATTAGAATTCGTACTTGTATTATTGCTGGTGCTATTATTAGTAGTTGAATTATTATTTACCGAATTTCCATTATCGGCAGTGGCTGGTACCATGGTACTAGTGTATACACCTGTTCCCGGAGTAATAGATCCTTGATTTAATTTAATAAAAAATTGTACATCACGCCCCATTGGAGCGACATACATGATAGGACTAATATAATCATTTAATGAATTAATTTGAATTCGATAATGATTTACCGTGTCACCATTAGCACTACTACTTCCTGTTTTAGTAGCACTAACACTATTAAAAGAACCACCACTATTCATGATTTTAAATCTTACATTTGAAACATTTGAAGCTAATCCCAAACCAACAGTAATATAATATTTACCACCAGTTTGCTCTAATAACAAATTGCCTTCTACAATACTTGAAACCATGCTATCACCTAATGTAATATTAGTACCACCATCTTCGGTGTTACCAGTTAGAGGATTAACGTAAGACGTGGAGCGTCCAATTAAGTACGCTCCATCGTCTAGGGCAAAAGCTGGTTTAATATTAATTGTCATCGTTATGATGGCAACCAATATTAATAATACTTTTTTTATTTGCATAATCTTTTTCTTGTTAAATATGCCGCAGCCACTAATGATGAAACTAATAATCCTCCCATTAATTCCATATTAGCATTATCTCCAGTTTTCACTGAACTACTTGATGTTCCTGTAGTTTGGTTAGTCGTTGGAGTTGTTGTATTTGGTGTATCGTTTGTATTATTATTTGATTCACCATCTACCTTAGGTGCTTCAATTGAATCAGATACAAATTTTAATGTGCTATAATCAACTTTCATTCTTGCTGGAATATCACTATTCCCCATCATAGCTACATGTGGATTTACCACAACATCAAATAATTCTTCCTCATTTGGTAAAACGAAAGACCACATAGTTGCTTTACCATCAGCATTTTTACTTACAATAACAGCTGGATTTGATTTATAATCATCAGTTGATGAACCAATGTATAATTCCTCTAACCATGCTTTAATTGTTCCCATAGTCATTTCTTTAGTTGTGATATACATTGTTGCTACACCATTTTTAACTACTACTGTAGCTTGACTGTCAATTGCACCCGCTGCCATTGAAGCCTTATCTTGAGTCGCATTCCATAAAGCAACATCTACTGTATATGTACCATCTTTAGCAAATTTGCTTGTACTTTCTGGTACTACTAGTGTTGGATTATCCAATCCTAAAGATAATCTCGCCTCAGAACCATGAGTACTTCCACCATAGTAGAATTTTACATTTGTTAATTTTGTATTTTTTGCTAATGTAAATTGCATTTCACTTACATTTCCATCACTATCACGTCCTGTGATATCAGCTACCTTATAAGCTCCAGCAGCTTGCTCAACTTCCATTTTATCAACGTATGCAGTTTGACCATACACAGTAACTGCACCCATTTGTAATGTTACTAATAAAGTTCCATCTTTTGAAGTAACCGTAGCGCTCTTGACCGCTTGGGCAGCCATTGATTGTACATCTTCATTTGCTTTTAATACATCGCTAGTCACAGTATAAGTACCATCAGCTAATGTATATTCAGGTGCTTCTGGTTCTTCAGGAATAACAATATCCGCTGTACTGTATTGAATATACGCATCAACTGTCGTACCCATCGCGTCAACAAACATTTCAATATAAACACCCTCACTGTTTACCGCTACAGGTATTTTAACTTTTTCTACTTGTTGCTTTCCTTGATCATCTTCGCGATAACTAATAACTTCAGCAGCATGTTTTTCTGATTTTGTATCAGTTTCATAATATTGGATATTTCCTGCATTACCAACTAAGCCCATTAAATTTAATGTTTTAAATTCAGCAGTTAAATACCACTTTCCTTCCTCTACTGATAATTCTCCATTTTCTGCTAATGCTCCAGCTGCCATTGAATCATTTGCAATATTACTTGCATTCTTCAATTTTGTTGGAATAGTATATTTACCATCTGGTAAATCGCTTACCTGGGCAGCATCTACATTACTTAATGTGGCTATCTGAATTCCAAATGCCAGCATTAAAACTAATACTACTTTTAAAAGTTTTTTCATTTTCTTCCTCCCTCTTTTTTTTGTTAGAAAAGACTAACTATTTAGTTAAAAAATATAGAGAATATATTCTCTGCTAATGTTAGCTAAAACTAACTACATCCATTATTTTACATACATCTAATCTTAAAACAACTACTAATTTTGTTGCCCCCATTGAAACAATCTTTTCAAAAAATATCTTTTTTCTTTATAAATACAGCATTTTTTGATGTTTCATCGATGAAATACTATTTCATAATAACGTTCATAATTGCAATACTCTCAGGCATATGAATTTTACCAACCGTTGGTTTAACCTTTATCTTTACACTCGTTTGCAATATCCGTTCTTCCTTTGAATAATGAAAACGTAATTTTGAAATAGGAATAATATAATCATCCTTGATCATACGACATTCGAGATAGTCTTCTCCTACTTGGTATTTTAAAGAACTCAGCTTCCCTTTAAGAACCATTTTCCCCATCATCGATTCTCGTTCAACTTCTTTTGGCTTTAAAACTAATCCTCCATGTCCCATTTTTATATCCAATATTCCTGGATGAAAGAAACCATCATTAGCCATTGATATTTCCATCTTATCAGCTTTATAAACAGTAAAAGCAAACAGGTATTGACCATCATCAAGATTAGCACTAAGCATATCTCCACTAATTTCTTTTACATTATCAATCAATTCAAATAATCTTTCTTTACTAGTGTTGTTAACAAGTTTAGCACGTGCTTTAGATGATAGTGTTAAAACTAATGATAGTGCCTCTTGATACGCTTCTTCATCATCAAAATTAGCTGTATATTTTAACCAATCAGATAATTTATTAATATCTTTTAAATATTCCCTTGCCATTCTACATCCCTGGCATGATAAAATTCCCTTCCCTTTTTCAGTCGTTAACCCCTCCTGATAGAAGGTATTCAATACTCGGCTAAACGTTGATTTTGATACTCCGACCTCTTGCGCTAACCGAGTAACTGTGTAATCCATTTCTCTTTGTTTATATAAAAATAATAAATATGATAGTTTTTCTTTTGTTAGCTGCATAATCCCCTCCAAAGTTAGTTTATGCTAACATATTATCGTATTTATTCCTTTAAAACAAGATAAAATAGCTATATTCATGATGAACATAGCTATTTTTAACTACTTATTACTTAAAGATCATATGAAAAACACACTGGGCAATTATGTGTTCTTTATCAAAAATAATTTGCGTCTTAACACCATAAAGTTCCTGAATCACTTCTGAAGTTATTATATCTTTTGGACTTCCTTCTTTAAAAACTTTGCCTTCTTTCATAGCAATGATCCAATCACTATAACGTGAAGCATGATTAATATCATGTAAAACCATGACAATTGTCTGTTGTTCTTCCTTATTTAATTTACTCAATAATTCTAATACTTCTAATTGATGACCAATATCTAAGTATGTTGTTGGTTCATCTAGTAAAATTGTATTTGTCTGCTGAGCAAGTACCATCGCAATCCACACTCGTTGTTTTTGAACCCCAGATAAATCATGAACCAACATATCCTTTATCTCAAAAGTCTGGGTTTCTTTCAAAGCCCACTCAATAATCTTTTGATCTTCTTTAGTCGATGATATCCTCTTATATGGATAACGACCATAACTAACTAACTCATAAACACTTATTCCTTCAGGGGTATTTAGAATTTGTGAGAGAAAACCTATTTTCTGAGCTATTTCAGCTGTTTTCATAGTTTTCAAATCTTTTCCATCAAGAATTATTTTACCATCTTTTAATGGTAATACCCGAGCCATTGTCTTTAACATGGTTGATTTCCCACATCCGTTTGGTCCTAAAATAACGGTAATTTTATTTTTAGGAATTACAATATTTTGATCTTTCAAAACAATCTTTTTACCATAACCGGTGCTTAACTGTCTAGCTTCAATAATTCCCTTCATCATGCTCTCTCCTTTTTTAATAGATAAATAAAATACGGCACTCCAATCAATGATAAAATAATCCCTGTTGGAATTTCACCAGTACTCATCAGACTTCTTGATAAACTATCACCGATAATAACCATAAGGCTTCCCATTAACATACTGACCCATAATGAATAACGATGATTGCTACCAACTAACCTTCTTGCAATATGCGGTGCGATTAAACCTACAAAAGGAATAGAACCTCCAAAAGCAATGGTAAAAGCTGCTAAAAATCCGGCTAAACTAATTAAAATAATTGTTTGTTTTTTTAAATCAACCCCCAAGGTTATTACACTTTCCTTTCCTAACGAAAAAATATTTAGAACATCTTGATATTTCCACAATATTACTCCAATAATCACTAATATTGTTATTAATAAAGCTATTTTTAGCCAGTCTGTTCCTGTTAGAATACCAGCATTCCATAATTGCACATACGAAAACTTTTGACGATTCAGCTTTGCTGAGAAGAATAGAATTAACCCTTGGAATCCTAAATTAAGAGCTACCCCACATATAGTCATCCGAATTGGATCTATTCCACGTTCTTTTTCATAAATCAAAAACATTAGTAAACCAATCGTTATTACAGCACCAATCATTCCAGCTAAAGGCATCCAAACATAATCTAAAAATATATCTGTTCCACTAACTAAAATATATAACAAAACAAAGAATGAAATTCCTGAGTTTATTCCAATTACACCCGGATCAGCTAAATCATTTTGTAATACTGTTTGTAAAATATGTCCTGCCAAAGCCATTCCACCACCTACTAAAATGGCACATAACAAACGCGGTAACCGAAATTGAAAGATTACTAATTGTGTATATGGATCAAATAATTCACTTAATTCAATTTTCATCTGACCTATCGTGAATGACAAAAAGCTTGATACTAATAAAATGATTATCAGAAAAATGATTATTCTTTTTTTCTTTAACATTTTTTATTTATGCTCCTTTCCATAAAAAGGAAAAATGGAACACCAATCAGTGCCATAATTATTCCTAGTGGTGTTTCATAAGGTGGTTGTAGATTTCTAGCAATAAGATCGATAAGAATTAAAAAGACTGCTCCATATATCGCAGACATAGGCAAAATAATTTGATAATCCTCCTTTTTAACTAATCGTCTTACCAAATAAGGAACAATCAAACCAATAAATCCAATTGACCCAACAATACTAACTGCCATTCCCGCTAAAAGCAGTGCCGCTAAACATACTAGTATTTTACAACGAGGGACGTTTACCCCTAAACCAACAGCAGTTTCTTCACTCATTGAAATAATCGTAATATTTTTCCCTTGCCTCAAAAGCAAAAATAGACCAGAAACAAATAATAATGTCGCTAAAATAAGTTCTTGATATCCAATATTAGCAGTTCCGCCTACATTCCAATATGTTAATTCTTGACCAATTCCAAAATAAATTGCTATAAACTGGCTTAACGAAGTAAAGAAAAGTGAGACTGCAACACCAGCTAATAATAATCGTTTAGAATTATTAGTATACTTCCCTTTTCCCATTGTCATCGTTAAAAATAAACCTAATCCTGCTCCGACAAAAGAATACATCATCATTAAAAGAAAATTACTGCGACTGCCCAAAGCGAAGCAAATTGCTAACATAAAAGAAGCACCCGCATTGATTCCTAAAATTCCCGAATCAGCTAAATGATTTTTAGTCAGTCCTTGCATTGCTGCTCCAGCCATCGCAAATGCACTACCGACGATTCCAGTCGCTAAAATTCGAGGAAATCTAAGATTAATAATAACTTCATAATCATTTCCATTACTCTTTTTACCTAAAATGATTTTAAAAAAATCTTCCCATCCTATTGTCACCGCACCAAATTTTAATGAAAAGAAAATGATGATAGGTAATAGACATAGTCCTACTATCAGCCATTTTCTTACTTGTTGGTTATTCATACAGTGCTAAAATACTTTGAGTAATGTTTTTTAACTGTTCTTTTGTTGATAAAATATCTTGATAGATATATGCACTTGAATCATATGTAATTACCTTTTGGTTTTTTACAGCTGGAGTTGAGTTCCATACACTATTATTTCCAACTAAATCCATAGGATCTTCTTGCCAGCCACCAATCATTATCATATCACCGGCATACTCATTGATTGCTTCTAATGAAATAGAACGATATTGTTCACCATTAATAATTTCTTTTTGAACAACTTCGGGTGCTTTTAATTCTAATAAATCGTATAAAACTTCTCCACCACGACCTTGTTTATTTCCATATACAAATAATTCTTTACTATATGTTTCCATCAAAGTTATCGTCTTGTTAGATATTTTAGCATCCTGTAACTGCTGCTTATATCCAGCAACTTCTTGATTGAAATCAGCAAGCAATTTTTTCCCCTCCTCTTTCTTATTTAAAACACCAGCCATCCAAGTGATTCTTTCGGCAGTTGACATATTTAAATAATCAACTAGTACCGTTGGTGCGATCTTAGATAAATTATCATAATCAGCCTCAGAATATGTAATAATTAAATCCGGTTTTAATTTTGTCACTGCTTCCATACTATACTGCCCATACGCATCATCACCATTAATTGAAGGTACATCTTTCAAATCTTCTTCAAATACAGAATCTTTGTATACATATGTAGTTCCAACCGGCTCCACTCCTAGTGCAAGTGCATCTCCAACAAAATAATCTATTACAACACGTTTAGGCTCATTAGGAATCTCTATTTTTCCTTTTACTGTTTCAACTGTTCTTATTGTATCTTTAGTGGCAGCTGAACAACCAGTTAAAATAAATAAACTTAACACTAATATAGTTGATAGTACTTTTTTCATTTATATCTCCCTTCTTAGTTAGTTTTAGCTAACTTATGTTGTGATTCTAGCATGGCTTAATTTCTTTTACAATATTTTCACTAATATTATGTATTTTTACATTTATTTTATGTATAATTTAACTGGTGATAATTATGATATGTAGAAATTTGACAGAGTACTATAATATTTTCTTTAATAAACTAGCTTTCCAATACTATCAGTATGATAACTTTTCCTTATATATAAATCCTCAACAACCTGAAGAATTCATTATTCATGTGCATATTGCAGATATGTATGAACTTTTTGTTGGTGATTTTACTGCACCCTATGATATTGAAATATCATTTGAAATAAGTGAAACATATCTACAGCTAGGAATGCTTCTAACTGGTGAAATTGAGTATGATTTAAAAGAGAGTCATAATAATCATTTAGAGCCTTCTAGTTTTTATTTAAATGGTTCAAAGCGTAGTGGATTACAAGTTTGGAAAAAAAATCAACATTATCATTCTACAGATATAATCATAAAAAAAGATTTTTTCGAAAAAAAATTATCGGCATATGGATATTCCTATACAACACTAGAAAAAATTGAAAAAAATAAAATATTTCGACCACTCCCCTCTAAACTATTACAATTAATGCAAGAAATATCTGACACTTTAAGAAATAAAGCAATCTCACAACTATATCTTGATGCTCAATTAATGAAGATCGTCTACTTTCTGTTACCTCAAAATAATATTCTATATCCCCAATCTAAAACTATTACAATTAAACTAAAATGCGGTCGGAACATCTTACTAAATAATGATGATCAAGAAATAATCCAGCAGATTCACAATGATCTAACTGTTAACTATCAGCATCCCCCAACAATTAAGGAGCTGGCAAAGATTCACTATATTAGTGAGCAAAAACTTACAGCTGGTTTCAAATACTTATATCATTGTAGTATTCATGACTATATTAGTAATTTACGCTTAAATATGGCTAATAGTATGCTGTTATCTGAACAATCTACAATTATTCAAATTGCTAAGACTTTAGGTTTTTCTAATGCTAATTCTTTTATCTATTTTTACCGTAAAAAAACTGGTATAACACCTAAACAATTCCAATTAACACAACGCTAAAGGGGCTGTTTTTTCTCAATCAAATAGAAATTATTATCAACCTCCCATATTATCTTATATACCCTTTTTCCATAAAAAAGTACTCTAACAAGAGTACTTTTTAATTATATTTTTTGCTAGTTAATAATAAAATTATTAACATTGTCCCACCCAATAAACTATAACCAATGATTTTTGAATCATCACCAGTATTAATACTATTTTTTATTGATGAATTAGTTGTCTCGATCACATTACTATTATTTTGATTATTTACATTATCTTGATTTGGCTTGTCAGTAGTTGAATTATCAGCTTTTTGACGATAATCATATGTCATTAACATTCCATCAAACCTTCCACGATTTAGATTCTTGAAATCTCCATCATTTGATTCACTATACACCAGTAATGAAATTTGATAATCATTTAATACCATAATCTCTGAAGCATAATCAGCTTTTGAACCACCAATATTTTCGATTGTTTTCAAAGTACCATTCTTTTCATAATTTGCAATAAAAACATCCATACTTCCCTTATTAAGACCTGTTACATCATAGTCTGTTCCTCTTGATTGACCAATAAATACATATTGATCTTCAAGTTCTATCGCACTTATCATTTCACTAGCTTCACTACTCTTGATCACATTGACCCATTCTGTCTCACCAGTTTCATTACATTTTAAAACATATGCATTGTCATACCCTGTTCCAATTGGAGCAAATGTATCAGTAGTTGATTTAGTATTACCCATTAAAATGAATCCACCATCACTAGTAGCTAAGACACTATTACAATAATCATTGCAATCGCCACCATAAGCTTTAGTCCACAATAATTCACCAGTAGCACTAATTTTTGCAGCAAAGCAGTCAAATATATCTCCATACCAGTCAACATCTGCAAAATCACCACTTTTTGAAGAAAGACTACCAGCAACAATAAAACTGCCATCACTTAGAATATCTAATCCCGAACTTGAAGTTTCAATATTTTTTCCACCTAAAACTCGTTGCCAGACTTTTTTACCATGAGCATCATATTTAACTATGACTAAGTCATATAATCCTTGATTTTGATTTTCCATATCGCCATCATTTGAATTTGTTTCTATTAAAACAGCAATACCGCCATCATCCGTAGCTTTAATTTGTTTAACTTGATCGTTGGCTGAGCCACTAAAATTACTCATCCAGATCAGCTTACTGTTAGAGTCATATTTAGCAATAAAAGTATCCATTTGACCATGAACGGTACCAGCAGTATCTAACTGTGCAAAATCACCGGTTGGAGCCACATACACCCCTTCTTGATATCCACCACTAACTACAAAACCACCATCATCTAGGCCACATACCTTAGCTGCATATGCAATTGAGTCGTACTCTGTTCCTCCTAAAGTAAGAGTTTTTAAAAGTTCTCCTTTTGGATCATATTGATTAATATAAGCTATTGAACCACCTTTTAACAGATTTTGAAAATCACCATCATTTGAGTATGATTGCCCTACAGCAACAATATTTCCATTTTTCAAAACTGTCATATCATCAGTATAATCATAATCACTACCACCAATATTTACTTTCCAACTAGTTTTAAAGTCTGGCTGTTCTACTTCAACTGGAGCAAAATATGGCGGATTGGTAGTTTCTACCATATCTTTACTAGAGAAAGATAAACGTATATCTCCCATTGCTTTATCGATATGTAATTTGACCGGTGTATCTAAATCATCAACTTCAAGCGTAACTGTTTTTACTTGTGTTACTTCATCGTACTCATCTTTCAACACCGCTATCATTTCACCATTTTTATGGTGGAGATGGAAAAGATAATCCAGAAGGAATTATTCCTGGAGCAAATGATGACTATATCGTCTATGGTAATACAAATTCTAATAGTGGCTTGTTTGAAGGAAAATTAAAAGGTAAGTATGATGGCTTTTTAGCTAGTTTAGCGGGAACAACACTAGAGCAATATGCAGAAGAAAAGTATTTAGTGCCGGTAGAAGCTTGGAAAGCTAATGAAGATAGTCTTTCAATGATGGCACCATTATTATATAAAGATGCATATGTTGAAAAAATTGGCTTTAAGTATGCTGTAACAATTTATTTTACTAACGCAACAATTATGGGAACTCAAGTTAGCGCTTCAACATTAGGGGAAGTTAGTTATGAAGCAGCCCAAAAACTACACTTGACACAACCGACGCTAACAAGACAATTACAGCAGTTAGAAGAAATTTATGGCACACGTTTGTTTATTCGTGGGAGTAGACAAATTACTTTAACTAATAGTGGCATAATTTTAAAACGTCGTGCGAAGGAAATGCTAGATTTGCAAGATAAAACAGCAGCAGAAATTAGAAAAAGTGAGTATGATATTTCGGGAGAAATTACCATAGGATGTGGTGAATCGAGTGGAAATAAGTTTTTACCAGTAGTTTTAAAGGAGTTCTCAAAACGTTATCCCAAAATTAAATATAATATTTATACGGCTGGTAGTAATCAAAATAAGGAAAAGATCAACGAGGGTTTAATTGATGTAGCAATTGTTTTAGAACCAATCGATAAAGACTATTACCAATACCTGGAGTTGCCTTATTTAGATAAATGGTGCTTGGTAATGAAAAAAGATGATTTATTGAAAGAATATGAAACAATTGAAAATCACGTAGTATCTAATTTAGTTCTTGGAATTGCAAATCGATTAGAAGTTAAAGAAACTTTCAAAAACTGGTTAGGTAAAGAGATAAATGCACAAACGATTTTAAATTATGATATTAATTCAAATTTAGCTTTATTAGTAGAAAGTGGTCTTTGCTATGGAATCTCGATTGATGGAGTTTTCAAAAGTAATGCTTATCCAAATTTAACGTACCGACTATTAGAACCAGAAATTGTTTCACAATCGTGTTTGATTTGGAAAAAAGGGGTAGTGACTAATCAAGCATTAGAGAAATTTATTGTTTGTGCGAAGGAATTGATTTCATCAAATCAGTAATAATATAAAAGACATATTCTTTAATAGGATATGTTTTTTATATTTTGTTGCATTATTGAAAAGAGATGATTAGTTAATGAAATCATTGTTTTTTGCACTAAAAGTAACAAATGTTGCATTACTGCAACGAAATTTATAATTGTCGAAAATCATTCCATGTGCTAAATTTTTAATATGGGTTAGTTAAGGCTAACTAGAAAAGAAGAAAGGAAAAATGGACAGTAAAATGGGAAAAAATTTAAATAAAGCACTCATATCGGTGCTTTCATTGGGAATGATTGTTTCAATGTGCTCGATAACGGTTAATGCGGTTGAAACAGATAATGTGGCTAATTGGGTTACGATGTATGGAGATAATGGTAATAATAGTATTACTCCAGATACAGTCAATGATGCTGAAAGACTGATCAATGGTGATATTATTGCAACAGGAACTTTTGATGGCAATAAGGTAACAGGTATTGAACAGGCTAAAGGAAAGAGTGATGGTGCTGTTATGCTATATGACAAAAATGGCCAAATAAAGTGGGAAACTTTAATAGGTGGGAGTGCAGCAGATAGTTTTAATGCTGTAACTGAAGCTAATGATGGCAGTTATGTTGCAGTAGGGGCAAGCCAGTCTAATGATGGTAATTTAGCCAATCTTAATAAGGGGGGGAAAAGATGGAATAATCGCTAAGCTAGATTCAAATGGAACTTTAATTAAGGTTGTTACCGTTGGGGGTAGTGATGCGGATGAATTGAAGGCTATTCAACCAGCTGGCGATGGTGGATTTATTGTTGCAGGTTATTCACATTCTACTGCACCACTTTTTATTATACGAGTTATTTATCTATAATACTATTATTCTAAAACTTTTTGAACGATATTAACTGTTTTTTTATTTTTTATAAGGGTAATAATTAATGTAATTGTACTTAAACTGATAAATCCTATAGCATTAGCAATAAATAAAGCTGGTAAAGCTTCAGTTCTCATAAGACTTTGGATTGCAATACTGCCATAAGGAGAGATAAACACCCCTAAATTGAATCCAACCAATAATAATGAAGTAGCTAACGTAGTATTTGGAATATTTGAATTATTAATTTTATCAATCAAACTTGGCATAAAAATTTTAAAACCAAACCCCGTTAAATATCCACCAACAAACGTTATAACTAAATTTTGACTTAATCCTAAAATTACCATTGCTAATGCTAAAATAATTAATCCAATCGATGTAGTAAGCTGATTAAAAACCTTTAAGATTTTTCCAAATAATAGTCCTGCGCTAATTCCACCTAATGATAATAAAATAATTACTAAACTAGCATCACTCGCTGTTCCATATCCCTCACCAGTCATTAAAGAAGCAATCTTAATACCCATGATCATATATAACATTGCAGCCATAAAAATTAATCCAACATAATAAACCACTGGCAAAAAGCCGGCACTTTTATGGCTTTCTTTTTTTATTTGATCCCCACCATTAGCCTTAATCACATCGGCTGTTTTTACCTGAGGGACGAACTTAAAATAAATAAAGAAAACAGGTATTGCAATCATATAAGCAATAAACGGAGCCTGCCAATTAATCTTTAATAACTGACCAGCGATAAAAGTAATCGCAATTCCTCCTGCCCCTTCAAATGCTGATTGTAATCCATACATTGATGAACGCTCTTTAGCATCATAAAAATAATTGACCATCGATACCAATAGTGAATTAAACAGACCAACACCAAATCCCAACATTGCACGACTAATCAAAATAATCATAAAATTATCAATTAATAACGGTACTATCCCTGCAATCATAACAATTCCCAGCCCAATAGTAATTGTTTGCTTATACCCAACTCTTTTAGCAATTAAAGAACTTGTTAAAACGGAAATCATCAAAAATAATGACGGTACCGTCGTTAACATTTCTACCATTGATAATGGTACTTGATCAAAATGTTGTGCCATGGCCGGAATATTAGCATTAATCGCTGCAGCACTCCCCACTAATAATGATGCTGATAATAAGGCAAATCTAAGTATTTTTTTATCCATAATAATTATCCTCCTTTGATTACACTTTCATTATAATCAATTGCGTTACTATGTCTAATACTTATATTTTATTTATACTATTCGATTTATGTATAGTTTTATTTGAAATAAAAAACACATCCTTAAAAGAATGTGTTTTCAACATTACATATTCCCCGACACTTAATTACTTAAGCGGAATATGTATCCGTCGGCTCTTTGATATCATAACAGATATACTTAGAATGTCAATAAGAGAATTAAATATCTAATCGTGTTAACTTTACTCATCATCTTTCTCAGCTATAATTTCATTATTAATAATAGGAGCATTTTCTATTTTTTTAGCAATATCAAGTTTATAAGTCAGATTATCATGGTAATTTAATGAAAATAAACAAGCGTATAGGGTGTTTAAAACTATACTGATAGATTCTAATGATGAAAATCCAGCAATTTTTGAAAATGATTTTTCCCTTGTCGTAACACGCAAAGTAACCGTAGCTAAATCTGAAAGACTATTATTCCCAATACTCGTAATAGCTATAATTGGACAGTTATTTTCTTTTAATATCTGAGCGGTCTTCACAATATTAGAAGACTCACCTGAATAAGAGATACAAATAGCACATTCATCAGGTGAAGACATTGCAGCATCATGAAATAGATTATCTTGTATAGGGTGAATATAGGCTTTTTTATGAATTCGATTTAATTTAAATACAAATTCTTCTCCAGCAAAATTTAGATTTGACATTGCAAATACCCATATCTCTTTACTTTGGTGTAAAATTCGTACTGCTTTTTGTAATGAATCATGTTGGAACAAAGACAAAGTATCTTTAGCACTTTCAATGTGTAAATTTACGATTTTACTAGCTATTGTCATAATAGAATCTTGGTTACTAAACGGTAAATTAGAATCAATATTACAAAAATGGCTATTTAAATAATTTGCTTCTTCTAAATAGGCGTCTTTAAATTCAACCCAGCCTTGAAAACCCAGCTTCTTCGAAATTCTAATCAAAGTTGATGGTGATGTAAATGTTGCATCAGCAATTATTTTAACAGAATAGTCTTTAATATTAATCTGTTTATCTAGAATATAATCAATAATTACCCGTTCATTATGTGAAAAGGGGTAGGCTTTCATTTGTTCTTTTAACAACATCATCATTACCTCCTAATATCTTCATTATATAGAATGAGAATATTATTTACAAATTTTAATAAATATTGACTATTAATTGTGAACATTATGTCTAAATAATATTTAAATATTTAATCACGTTCATAGCTGTGATATTTTGATTATATTATTAAAGGGGGCAATTTAAATGCAGTATCGAGGTAGTTACTTAAGTTATTTATTAATGTATTTATTCTATTTTTTATCACTGGCGTTATTATCAGGCCTGATTTCTGTTTATCTGCTAGATCGTGGATATAGTGCTTCACAAGTTAGTCTGGTAGTAGCATCTTCATACATTGTTTCAGTAATTTTACAGCCTCTAGTAGGCTATCTAAATGATCACTTTAACTTAAAATGGGTAAATAGTGTTGTTTTAATTATTGCCGCAATTTTAGGAATAGCTCTAATTTTTGCAAAACATCTTTTTAGTATTACTTTATTGTACAGTCTTACTTTAGGGCTCTTTAACAGCACTAAGCCGGTTATTGAAAGAATGGCCACCTTATCTAAATATCAATATGGAAAAATTAGAATCTGGGGAACAATTGGATATGCTATTGGTTCACAAATCGGTGGTCTTATATATCAATACATTTCACCTGAAAGTATGTATTTCTTTTTTTCTATTAGCCTAGGAATTTGTCTTCTAGGTATTATCGGTACTAGAAACGAACATAAAAATTCTGATATTCATGGTGAAACGACTACACAACACCTAGGCTTATGGAATAAAAACTTTATCGTCTATTTGATTATAGTTTGCTTATTCTATGCGATAACTAACCTAAATACGACCTATTTACCAGCAATGTTTCAGCATCAAGGGATTTCAGTTGATAAGGTTTCTACAATTATTTTATTGATTACTATTTCAGAATTACCAATTATTTATTATTCTCATCGTTTTATGAATAACATTTCAAATCGTCATATGTTAATAATTGTTTTTATCTTATTAATCATTCAGTTTGGTACATATTGTTTTATTCCTTATAATATCATACATGTGATTATATCTATCGGTACTAAGGCTGTATCAACCGTAATCTTTATTATGCTCAATATGAAAATCGTTGTTTCTATAGTTGATTCTGATTTACAGATGAGTGCTCTTGCATGGGTTTCTACATTCAATAGTTTTTCTTCAATTGTTGGTCAAGGTCTTGGTGGAAAAATACTTGATACTTATTCTTATACTGATTTTTACTTAATTTTATTTTTAATCGCTGTAATTGGTCTAGGAATTTCTTACTTTTATCATCTTCCTTCTGGGCATAAATATCATCTTTTCTAAAATAATTTGTAACTAAAAAAAGATAAAAGGATATAATCTTAAAAATTATATCCTTTAAATTTATCCAAATAGACGACTCTAGTTTCATTAAGAAACACAAAATATTATTTATCAAAATCAAACATTTCAAAGACATCAGAAACTGGTAAACAGTTTTCAATGTTTTCGATTGTTTTAGCAAGTAAACCTGCTACAGAAACTGTCTTTAATTTAGGGAACATTTTATCTTCAGGTAATTTGATTGTATCTGTTACAACAACTTCATCGGCAGATGAATTTTGTAATCTTTCAACTGCAGGTCCAGAGAATACTGGGTGCGTACAAGCAACATGAACTGATTTAGCACCTTTTTCTTTTAACATCTCAATACCAGCAACAATAGTTCCTCCAGTATCGATCATGTCATCAACCATAATACAGTTCTTCCCGGATACATCCCCTAAAACACCCATGATTTCAGCCACGTTTGGTTTAGGTCTTCTTTTATCAATAATTGCAACTGGGGCATCTAAAGCTACTGCTAATTTACGAGCTCTAGTGGCACCACCATGGTCAGGAGAAACCACGCAAATATCTTCCATATCTTTCTTCTTAAAGTAGTTTGAGATAAGTGGCAATGCCTGCATTTCATCAACTGGAATATCAAAGAACCCTTGAATTTGAGCTGCATGCAAGTCAACTGTTACAACTCTAGTTACACCAGCTACAGTTAATAAGTCAGCTACTAATTTAGACGTAATTGGTTGTCTTGGTTTAGCCTTACGATCTTGACGAGCATATCCAAAATATGGAATGATTGCTGTAATTTCTTTAGCAGAAGCTCTTTTTAAAGCATCAGCTAAAACTAAGATTTCCATTAAGTTTTCAGTGACCGGATTAGAAGTAGATTGGACAATAAAGACATCCTTACCACGTACTGATTCATCAATTTCAACTAAGATTTCTCCATCAGCAAAATGATGCACTTTACTTTTTCCTACTTTTGTTCCTAATTTTTCTGCGATATCGTTAGCTAATTCACCACTAGCTGATAATGCAAAGACAGTTATTTTATTTTTCATTTTCTTCTCCTATTTTCCTTTTTGATTTCTTTTTTCTTCTAATACTTTGGCATATCCATCTTTATTAACTTGGCGAGCCCGAGCAATTGCAAAAGCGGAATCTTCAACTTGATCTGTAATAGTTGAGCCCGCTGCAACATAGGCATTAGCACCGACCGTTACTGGAGCAACTAAATTACTATTACATCCAATGAAGGCATTGTCACCAATAATAGTTTGGAATTTATTTTTACCGTCATAATTTGAAGTAATTGTTCCACATCCCATGTTTACATTACTTCCGACAGTTGCATCACCAACATAAGTTAAATGTGATGCTTTACTTCCTTTTCCAAAGACTGCTTTTTTCATTTCAACGAAGTTACCCATATGAGCATCTTCTAAAATATGGCAGTTAGTTCTTAGACGAGCAAATGGTCCAATATCTACACCATTTTCGATAATCGAATCAGAGATAACTGAGAATTTAATTTCAACATTATCCTTAATTTCAACATTATCAAATTCGCAATAAGGCCCAATATGGCAATTGCTGCCAATACTTGACTTACCTTTAATAATACATCCTGGTTCGATTGTCGTATCAGCACCAATCGTTACATCAACTCCAATATAAGTATTATTAATATCAATAATGTTAACACCATTTAATAAATGTTGTTTATTTATTTTTAATTGTAATGATTTAGTTGCTTCCGCAAGTTCAACCCGATCGTTGATTCCCCCAACTTCAGCTAAATCAGCAATTTTATATCCACCGACTTTAAGTTTATCATTATTCATGATTTCTATTACATCAGTGATATAATATTCATTTTGAGCATTATCATTAGTTACTTTTTCTAACGCTTCAAATACTGCAATGTTATCAAAACAATATTCTCCGCAGTTCATCTCACTAATTTGAACTTGCTCTGGAGTACAGTCTTTAAATTCGACAATCCCCGTTACTTGATCATTATTTCTAATTACACGACCAAATTTTTTATCTAAATCACAATCACATGTCATGATCGTTCCCTTTAATTGGTTATCGTTATGATAAGCAATTAAATCTTTTAATGTTTCACTAGTAATTAGTGGAGCATCACCATTTAACACCACAGTTGTTCCTGCTTTACCTGCCAAAGCATCTTTACATTGCATTAATGCATGTCCAGTTCCTAACTGTTCTTTCTGATAAATAATATTTACCCCGTCTAACAGTTTTTCAACTTCTTCTGCTTTGTGACCAACAATTACGTAGATTTCATCAACACCAACTTGTTTCAATTCATCAACAATATGATTGATCATCGGCTTGTATAAAACCTCATGGACAACCTTTGGTTTATCTGACTTCATTCTGGTACCTTTACCAGCCGCCATAACTACCGCATAAGTTTTCATTTTCACACCTCTTCATTAACAACAACATAATAACAAAAAATTTACATTTGTTAAAGGAAAAAAAGATAAAATATGTCGTAAAATTGAAAAGAAATTGATTTAATCAATTTCCTCATCATTCAATATTTCTGTTTTCCTTACAAAATAATATTTTCCCTTAAAATACTTCATTCCCTTTTCTAAAATAATATTATTACGTGTCAAGCCAAAAACACACGATCCACTTCCAGACATTAAAGCTCCATCAAATCCAATTTTCATCATTTCCTCTTTAATCTTAGCAATCTCTGGTACCATCTTGATTGACGGCTCTTCTAAAGTATTTTGAAGATTGTCGATAACTATTTGATAATTACCATCTTCAATTCCTGTCGCCATTAATCGACAGTCTTGATGGCTAGCTTTACTTAAATCTAAACTAGTGAATGATTTTTTCGTTGATACCCCTCGTTTAGGTTTAACTAATAATACTTTACATTCAAAAGAATTCTTTATAAATTCTAATTTTTCACCAACACCACTAACTAAAGCAATTTTTTGATAAATACAAAAAGGAATATCTGCCCCAACTTCTTTTCCTAATGCAGCCATTTCCTCATTGCTCAGATTTAAATAAAATAATTTATTCATTGCTTTAATTACCGCCGCACCATCAGCACTTCCTCCCGCTAAACCAGCTTGAGTAGGAATATGCTTATAAACAAAGATCTTAACACCTTTTTTGATGTTATAACGTTCTTTCATTAAAGCAACAACCTTATACATAATATTTCGTTCATCCGTGGGCATGATTTTGCTATTTGAATCAATTTCAATTCCGCTAGCAATAGTATTAATATAGATTAAATCATGTAAAGTAATTGGAGCCATGATCATTTCTAATTCATGATATCCATCTTCTCTTTTTCCGATTACATCAAGTGCTAAATTTATTTTTGCGTATGCTTTTACTTTCATTACTTCACCTACTTGTCGGATATATTTTTCGTGCTACTCCTCTTGTGTCGATCCCTCCAACGCCTAAATGCTTATTTGAAGTTTTAGCCACAATTTTCTCTAAGTCAACATAATTTTTGATACTCGCATTAGCAATCTGACTTACTACAAAAACCGGATCAAGCGCATGAATATTTTTTCTGCTTGGACTAGAAGCAAAATTAGCTCCACTAGCTAATAAAAGCTCATAGTACGATTGACACGCTCCAGCAAAAATAATCAAACTATCTTTGTCATCCTCATACAAACGTGCTCGACGAATTGCTTCTACAAAATCTTTAGTATGCAAATAACTATTAATATCTTTGCGATTACCATTTTTCTTCATTGCATCATGACCGGTTATCACCAATAAATTAGGGCGATGTTTTTCTAATAAAGGAATAATTTGATCTTTAATTTCATTTTCTTTCATAAAATAGCCATGAACATTGATATTAAATTCTTCATATTTTTTCAAACACATGTCAAGATAATGTTTATCTCCATCAATATGCAGCACACTACCTTTTAAACATGGTCGACTTTCTACTATTATATCACTTTTCTCACTACTAAAATCACTTAATTCCAAATCACTCTCATCACTATCAGCTACTAACCGATATTCAATTCCAGTCAAATAATAAACATCATCTTGAATATCGGTAATTTTAAAACAGATATCTTTGCCATATTTTTTTCGACAGACAATATCACCAATTTTCATTTATATCACCATGATATTATATGTAATTAAATCATTTTGGTGATATTTTTAAAATCCGCTAATTCTAATTCTTCACTTCTTTTTCGATTTTCAATTCCCGTCTGCAATAAAATTTCTTCAGCTTCCTCATAACTTTGCTTTAAATTATTTAAAATCGTTTTTCGTCGCTGTTTAAAACAAATATTTAATACTTCATATAATTTCAAATCCGGTGCTTTTTTTAACTCAATTTTTAAAATTGCTGAATCAACATGCGGAGCAGGCATAAATACATTTTTATTAACAGTAAATAAGTATTCAATTGTCCCCATATCTTTAATCATCAATAATAATGGATTTTTATAAATACCCGTCATTTTTAAAGCTACTTCTTTTTGAACCATAACAATCATTTCATCGATTCCAAAATTTCCTAACACAACTTTTTCAATTATTGCCGTTGTAATATAATATGGAAGATTAGCAACTAAACATACTTTTTGATATCTTTGCTTTAACTGATCAACGATCGGTTTAATATCCTGTTCCATAAAATCACCAAAGATAATTTCAATATTATCTTGATTTAAAAACTCCTGATACACAGGCATAAAACGCTCATCAATTTCAAAACTAGTAACTTTTCCACTATAACGCCCTAATACTTGTGTTAATGCGCCAATTCCCGGTCCTACTTCAATAACCGCCGTTGTTTGATCAATCTTTGCACTAGTCACGATCTTATTTATTATATTTACATCAATTAAAAAATTTTGACCATATTTCTTTAACGCATTCAAATGATATTTTTCTAAAATATATTTTGTTGTCGAGGGAGTTGCGATTTCCTTCATTACTGATTCACCTTGATTTTAAAAATCTTTCCTGCTCTTTTAAATTCACCATTATCACTTAGTGTTTGATACGACCCAATCTCCTCACCCAAACGTTGATAAAGACTAAATGCTTTAGAATGTGATGACTTTAAATACAAATCTTCTTTATCTTGATAATGAGGAATAATTACATTTCTTAACCAATAATTCCCATTTCCTCGTGCCTTTGGTGAAATATGGAAATAATTAAGAACAATTGCATTAGCCCCTTGTTCAAAGACTGGTTTATCAAAATATTTTGAAGAATCAATATTCCCCGTTGTTACCATCGCTAAACCAACACATTGATCATACTTATACATAACATGATAATCAACATTAACATTAGGGTCATCTTTTAAAATATGTACTAGCTGATTACAATGATATACTTCATCATAGTCATCATAAAAATCACGATACTTCACTTTTAAATTATCAATAATCGGGACTAGATATTCCCCTTTAAATTCATTACTTACTTTAAATGTATAACCATTATGTTTACCTAGATCCATCATTTAACCTCCCTAACACCTGTTCTTTAGTGATTCCAACCATATTTAATCGTTTAAAAAGTGTTTTGACATTCCCATAACCCAAATTAAATGCCTCATACACCATCAATCTTCTTTGCTTATTACCAATAATATCTAAAGCAACAAATTCACTCCAAGTAATGCTTTCTCGATTAACATCAAAAGAAACTACATTTTCTAATGCTTCTATCACAGCTTCTTTATTAGCTTCAGCAATACCTAATTTCTTCTTACCTCTAGCATCCTTTTTAGCAACAAAAGCATGTTGACAGTTAGGGACAACTGCTTGAATTTGATCACGAATTTTTTTCCCTGGAAAATCAGGGTCTGTCAAAACAATAATTCCTCGACTTTTACTTGCTTCTTGAATTAATTCTAATGTTTGTTGATCCAATGCTAATCCGTGTGTCTCAATCGTATCTACTTCAAATAATTCTTTTAATAAGGCTGTGTCTGTTTTACCTTCAACAACGACTATTTCTTTAATTTTTTTCATAATTTCACCTAACTCTAATTATAACGATATTTCACTTAAAATAAAAGGTATAATCTTGGGGCTACCCATAATAACGATTTTATCTAACCAATATAAATCAACACCATAATATTCTTTTTATACAATTAATTAAATAATCAAAAGGACAATTCAATGAAAGGATTAACTAATAGTTAAAGAAAATGGTTCTAGATTACTTTTTGTGCAAATAGCATTAAGGCAGTTCGTTACCGAATCCTGCATAGTGTCTTTGGTGCTTTAGATACTCGAGACGCCACAGAAACTTACGTAATATTATCTGGTTGAAAAAACAAACTATCGATCCCTAGTGATATTTTAATAATTCCCCAATCACAATACAATATCCTTTTCAAATTATTAAAGCTACTGTTTTTAATTGTACAGCAATAATGAGTTATATTATCATAAAAAGCTAATCACTATGTTAAATACAATCATGACAATACTTCAAGCTAAAGGTTAACATACCAAAGAACATTGCATTTGAGTTCAAAAATTAGCAATGAAAGCTGCTCATGAGTTAAATATGTCTGATACCAGATTAAATAATTTCTTCCATACTTCACAATATTGAAAAATTAATATTCCTACAAGTATTCTGCTTAAAACAGGTCCTTTAACAACTGCTGAAAAAAATCATAAATACTCTCTAGAATCCTATAAAATGATCAATGATATTTTTGGTAAAGAAATTGGTCAAATGGTTTTACAGTACCATGAACAGAGCAACGACTCAGATTACCCATTTCTATCTTGATTGTATCAACGCTTTGATCAAGTCTTAAAAAGATAAAATTATCTAATTGACATCATGATAAAATTACGTTATGCTTGATGTGCAAACTTAATAAACCGCTTAAATAATAAGCTATAGCTTTTCCACGTTTCTGAGTTATAAACGGGAGGTTATAGCTTTTTTTTGCGAAGGAAGGAGAACTTATGAATCAAGAATATGATATGATGGCTCACAAGCCCATCTTCCCATTATTAATGAAAATGGCAATTCCCCCGATGATTTCAATGTTAATTCAATCAATGTACAATATTATTGATAGTATTTTTGTTGCTAAATTGGGAGAGGAAGCATTAACCGCCTTATCATTAGCATTTCCACTTCAAAACCTGTCATTAGCTTTTTCAGTAGGTCTCGGGGTAGCAATTAACGCATTGATTGCTAAAAGTTTAGGTGCCAGTGATGAAAAACAAGCTAATTATATTAGTGATCATGGGATTTTTTTAGCTATTCTTCACTCTTTATTATTTGTTTTTATTGGTATCTTTTTAATGAAACCGTTCTTTTTGATGTTTACTACTAACCCAACTGTTTTAGATTATGCAATTACATACGGGTCAATCGTGATTACCTTTACCTTTGGTTCTATTATTCATATTACTATTGAAAAAATGTTTCAAGCTACTGGGAATATGATGATTCCCATGTTTTTACAAGGAATTGGAGCAATTGTCAATATTATCCTCGACCCTATTTTAATTTTTGGAATAAACGGTTACTTAGAGTTTGGGGTTGCTGGAGCTGCAATTGCGACAATCATCGGTCAGATGACTGCCTGTTTACTAGCAATTATCTTATTTAGAAAAACTTCACGTATCAAAGTATCTTTAAAAAATTTTAAACCAAATGCACAAATTATTAAAAATATCTATTCAATTGCAATCCCATCAGGGGTGATGACATCATTACCATCTATCTTAGTTGCTTTACTTAATAGTTTGTTAGCGACAGTATCACAAACGGCAATCGCTTTCTTTGGGATATATTTCAAGCTTCAATCATTTATTTACATGCCAGCTAATGGATTGATTCAGGGAATGCGACCATTAATTAGTTATAATTATGGAGCTAGGCATTTTGATCGTGTTAAAAAGATTATCAAAGTTTCAATTATCTCTACTGCGGTGATCTTATGTTGTGGAACAATTATTTTTATGGGATTGCCAGGATTAGTCCTATCATGGTTTAATGCAACTGAACAATTATTAGAAATTGGTATTATTGGTCTTCGAGTGATTTCACCATGTTTTATTCTTTCTACAATGGGAGTCGTTATCTCCGGAGTTTTTGAATCTTTAGGTAAGGGACGTCAATCATTGACGATTTCACTATTGCGACAATTTATTATTACTTTACCTTTAGCCTATATTTTATTGAAAGTAATAGGGCTTAATGGAATTTGGCTTTCATTTGTTATTGCCGAAGGAATTGCCAGTGTCATTGCAGTAATCTTAATAAAAAAAGAACTTCATAACTTTAAGGTGGATTAACGATCCACCTTTTTAATAAATATCCATCGGCTAAGCCGGTGGTTTTACATTTGCGGGCATAGCCCTGCTCTCAGAGCGCATGTCTCAAGACATTCCTTATGCCTACGGCTACCACGTGCACTCTGTATTTATTTAGTTTTTCCCTTTTCCTTTTTTAAACGGGTCTTCC
>OBVN01000105.1_pt1 | contig 52845 bp, 48 predicted proteins | sample 1476171 | NCBI WGS metagenome assembly OBVN01 (sample SAMEA2580014, study PRJEB22360) | human gut metagenome | biome: human gut; feature: human-associated habitat; material: faeces | place: Denmark | collected 2008/2010
ATTTATATTAGAATAAAGAGGATTAGAAAATTGTTATGAGAGTGAAGAGAGAATTTTTTAATGTGGCTAGATAATGAACTTTCACTATTTAAACAAAATATAGAAATGTTACGAGTGAATCAACGCATAGGCAGATTAGCATATTTGTGGGCTGTGTGTGGATTAATGGTTAGTAAATTTTTAGCTTACCTTATATTCGTTCTGTTGATAGGGATTATTCAAGGGACTCCACTTCAAGGTAGTCAGTATTTGTCTTATATTTATTTTGGAAGTCTACAGATTATACATATAATTGCAACTATTTTTATACTTAAACGTAGACTAAATGATTGTGGGTCATCCTTGTGGTATATGATTTTGGTTCCCATAGCATACCTAAGTTTATGGATGTATTGGGGGATGAGTTTTAGTTGGGAAGCTATATCCGAAACTATTGTAAATGAAAGCTTTTATTGGGATGGTTTCTTTTGGCAGTATTTCATCTTAGCTTGTTTTGCCTTGCCTCTTAGTGTACCGGATTCTAATGAGTATGGCTTAGATGAAGGTCGGGATAGATATAATAACTATATTATTGCCTACGATAGAAGCTCCACCGTTAGTGAAGATAAGGATGTTGGTACATTCGACTATGTGTGCAGTTGTATATGGGATGTTTTATTTGCTAAGCTCTTTGATATTAAAGGAAGATCTTCCGTATCAGCCTTTTGGGTTGGTCTTGTAGGCTCTCGCATTTTTATGGATGTCATTATGTATATGGCTATTGCCGTAGTGTCGTTAATTGTTCATCTTGGCATCTCTCTTTATATACCTCGTTGGGGCTTTATGGTTATCCTAATATGGCCAGCTATCGCAATGATTACATTAGGTATACGTAGACTTCATGATTCTCTATTAAGTGGGTTATGGATTATTGGCCTTTTTATTCCGTATATTAATATCTTTGTCAGTTATCATCTTTTGTTTAAAAAATCTTGGCGTATAGATGACTAAATGAAATGTCTTGGGTTTAAAATACCATTTGATATATAAAAACAAGAGATTAGAAAAATTATTTAATTTTGTCGCATTACTTATTGCAATTTAAGAGATAAATAAATGATGTTGATGGGAGAGGTGTTATGGAGATTAATTTAGTAAATGAAATAAAATTTGTACTTAAACAAAATGATTTATATTTTATTAATAGGACACAAGACTATGTTATCGTTAATGATGATTATAGAGGAGTAATAATTTATACTCCTCAATTAGAGTATGCTGACTCTTATACACTAGATAATACAAAGGTTATAATTGTAAATAGTTTTGTAGATTCTGAAAATAATAGAATTGTACTCCATTTAGAAGCAGGATTATGGTACATTGATTTAAATAGACATTATTCACAGTTCATAAAGTATGATTTTGAGAGTGAATGCATTTATATTTTGTATTTTTCTGTATTTAAATCAGAGGCTATTAGCCTATTTGCCAATTCTCTTATGATACACTGGGACTTTGTCGATAATAATTTAAGTTTTACAGATATTGATAGACTGTCTTCTTCTGATGAACTCACTTTATATAGGAATTGGGAAAGTGAACTTAAAGGTGCAAATAGTATTGGATTTATAGATAATAAATGGATAGTATATGAGGAGGATATTGAGATATATCAGGATAATAGGCTTGTCTATAAACTCCCTATGAAATATAGTAAATGGTATCGATTTGATATGGATGGTGATTATTTTATTGCCATAGATGAATCTATTTTAATTCTAACTAGTTTAAGTAATACCCGAAATAGGCTGAAAAAAATTTATGTTGATAATGAATCTTGTTTTGGCGCTGTGTTAATACATGATAAGCACTTTTCTTATTTAGTTGTATTGATTAGTAATGAAAGAACAGGAGCATCATGTTTGCGAAGTTATAATATTTCCAATTAGTGTATATATTGCAATACTTACTATAAGATGAAGAATGATGAGACAACTTTTATACTCTGAACTAATAAAATTTAAATTTGAATTATTATCTTTAATTCAATGGTTAAAGAAAATAAATTTATTTACAATCAATATACAGACATACCTTTCTATAAACTTATTGGTGTTTATTGGTATAGGAATAAATATCTTTATTTTATCCACTCTTCCGGAGATAATATATACTCAAGAAATTTATGACATTATATATTATGTAGGCACAACCATTTATGTTCTTTTTGTAGCTTTTACAAATTATGCTAGCTTGAATTATTACAAAAAAGTGCAATTTAATTGGGTAAATATCATAATTACTGTACTTTTACTATTGATATTATTGGGTGGAAAGCATTTTGACCTTTCTTACGGAAAAGCTATTTTTGAGTCCAACAATATTATATTATGGGGCGTTGATGTACCAGATTTATTCTATCCATGTCTTTTGGGATCAATGTTATTGTTTTCTGTAGTACCTAGGAAACTTTGGTTAAAAGATAATAATGTTGAACTTAAGGGAATAATTTTTGATAATAAGGTTATAGATGTACTCTGGGGTGAGCGTAATGATTTAACTACCTCTCAAATTAAAGCTATAAACTCTTTTTATAGTCACCAAGATAAAAGGCCTCTTTTAACAGATCTTTATAAAAGCATATTAATTGACAGTCTTTGGCCTAATGGACGAAGCACAGTTCGACAATGGAATCTGTTTAATGTATATTTAGCGTTTATAATATACAATATGATATTAAATTATAATATCGAAAACTGTGCTCTGCGATATGCTTTATATGTTTATCTTATATATATTATTATCAACATGATCTTTAGACGTTTGAGAGATAGCAATAGTAGTATATTTTGGATTATTGGCTTATTTGTCCCTATTATCAATATATATGTATTGTATCTGCTGTATAATAAAACCTCTGCGTTATACGACAAGGAACGTAACAGTATTTTTTATTATGCATTATGATAGATAGAATAAAGATTTATAAGAATGTATATCAAAGATTGTGCTATGCTAAAACACAAATCTATGAAAAGGATGGAATTATTACAGATAAACATTAATGATAGGTTAGATTATATATGAAGAAGAACGTTTTAAATCTGTTAAATGATTTTAGAATGAGATGGATTGGCGCAGGTCTATTTATGATTGTTGCAATTGCTGCAGCTTATGAAAAAAGCAACTATACCTTTTCTTTATCGTTGTTAGGCTATTTATTTCCGGCTTATATTTTTTGCATACCTGTATTATGGCCGGTATACAGACGAAGAAAGGTTTATTATTTTATTTATAAAAAGGCCTATAAACGTTATCAGTCAAAATGGAAAGTTTATCTCTATTTTCTATTGGGCCTTCATGGTAAGTTGTTAGGTATTGATATTATTCCTAGAAGTAAAATAAAATGGGCTTTTATTTTCTCTGCATATGTTATAGGGCTTATTTGGCTGTTACAGAGTAATTTGCCATTCTTAATAAAGGTAATATTAATATTGGTAGCTTCATATAAATTTATTCGCACTATTAATTCGTAAGAATATAGTTAGGAGACATTTTATGGACACATTTATTATTATCATCAAAGTCCATGCTAAGAACAATAATTAGAAATTAAAACTTCTTGACTTTCATTCTATAGAAACATTATAATCAGATTATAATTTTATACTCGCCTGAAATAAACCGATGAGGTGGAGATAAAAATAGGAAATGCACTCACAGAGAGCGGGATTAGCTGAGAACCCGTAGTACGCAGCTTATTAAATGGACCACCGAGGGCGCATGGAAAAGAATGAACTTTCACAGTCATTCCTAGTATGGTGCGACGTCACACGAGCGTTAATTGTGAGGGATATGTTAGTATCCTGCGAAAGGGGAATGCACTGCATTCAAACAAGGTGGTACCGCGATTTATAGCACAATACAAATATTTTTTAATAATTGTATAAGAATAGAACTATAAACTCGTCCTTGACGTTATGTTGTCATGGGCGAGTTTTTTTATTGGCAAATGCCAGATGGAGGTTCTCATGATTTTTCCTAGTTTTGACAGTGTGAAAGCTATCGCACCAGGCTACGATATCGTGCCTGTATATATGGAAATTTTATCCGACGTACGCACACCGATTAGTGTGTTGAAAGCGTTGAAACAAGTGAGCAGTCATACGTACTTGCTTGAAAGTGCGGATAATAGTAATCATTGGGGACGTTACTCCTTCTTGGGCTATGATCCTAAGATTGAGCTATTCTGCAAAAACCATACAATGACCATCAAAGACGGGACGACTCGTACTTTTGATTGTTCTAATCCTGCCGCAGAGATTCGCAATATTTTAAGCCAATACAAGAGCCCACGTCTCGAGGAACTGCCAACCTTTACAGGTGGCTTTGTAGGCTACTTCGCATGTGAATATATTCGCTATATCGAGCCAACCCTCGATTTCCCAACGCCAGATGATGACTCTGCCATGGTCAACGATGTAGACCTTATGCTCTTTGATAAGGTAATTGCCTTTGACCACTATAAAAATAAAATTTACTTGATTGCCAACATCAGCACAAATGATTTGGAACGCAACTACAACAAGGCTGAGCTCGAATTGAAAACTCTTGCTGATCTCGTTGTAAACGGCAAAGAGGCGGATGTGCCAAAAGGCGTTCTTAAAACAGAGTTTACCTCTGAATTCACAAAGGATGAGTTTGAAGCAGTTGTTAAAAAGACGCAGCACTACATCAAGGAAGGGGATATCTTCCAATGTGTTGTATCTAATCGCCGCGAAGCCGAGTTTGAAGGGAGCTTGTTAAATGCATACCGCGTATTGCGTACATTGAATCCATCTCCATACATGTTCTATCTATCTGGTGGCGATGTAGAGCTCACAGGGGCTTCTCCAGAAACATTGGTAAAACTGACAGATGGCAAAATGTACACTTTCCCAATTGCAGGTACCATGCGTCGTGGCAAAAACGAAGCAGAGGACCTCGCTATTGAGGAAAAACTCATTAATGACGAAAAAGAATTGGCTGAACATAACATGCTCGTTGATCTTGGTCGCAACGATTTAGGTAAAATTTCTAAATTCGGTTCCGTAAAAGTAGAAGCGTTACATATGTTGCAACGTTTCTCCCATGTAATTCACATTACATCTACTGTAAGCGGTGACATTCAAGATGGCAAAGATGCACTCGATGCTATCGGTGCTACATTGCCGGCAGGCACATTGTCTGGAGCGCCTAAGATTCGTGCTATCGAAATTTTACACGAACTTGAAAAAAGCCCACGCGGCGTATACGGCGGCGCTGTAGGTTACATCGATTTCTCCGGTAACATGGATGTATGTATCGGCATCCGCATGGCCATGAATAAAGGCGGTAAGGTATATGTTCGCGCTGGCGCAGGCATCGTTCGAGATAGCGTTCCTGAAAGTGAGTTTAATGAAACCTTGATAAAAGGCCAATCCATGATTTCCGCAATTACAAATGCACAGGAGGTAGAATAATGGTACTCCTTATAGATAATTACGATAGTTTTTCCTTTAATTTATACCAATTAGTAGGCTCTATCGATCCAGATATTAAAGTCATCCGTAGCGATGAATTAACAGTTGAAGAAATCCGTGCGTTGAAACCGGACTATGTGATACTTTCACCAGGTCCTGGTAGACCAGCTGATGCGGGCGTATACGAAGACCTATTGCGTGAATGCAAAGGGGAATTCCCAATCCTCGGCGTATGCCTGGGACACCAAGCCATTGGCGAAGTATTCGGCGGCACCGTATCCTACGCTAAACAAGTAATGCACGGCAAACAAAGCGTGGCGAAACAAGTACATCCATCCAAAATCCTTAAGGGCTTGCCTGAACAATTTGAAGTCGCTAGATACCACTCCCTGGCGATTATCGACGAAACCATGCCAAGCGAACTCATCGTCACATCCATTACCAACGACGGCGAAGTAATGAGTGTAGAACACAAAGACTACCCGATTTATGGAGTGCAATTCCATCCGGAATCCATCATGACACTAAACGGGGAACAAATGATTCGCAATTTCTTAGAAAAATAACCACTATTTTGTATTCGAGGGGCTATTATTAGTTACTAGTACGGTAAGACAGAAATAAGGCCTCTCGGAACTCCAAGTGGCCACCACCCCACTACGTGGGGCCGCCAAGTCGTTCCTTAAGACCTTATTTCCTGCCAACTCAATCTTGGCAGTACCTATAATAGCCCCTCTACAATACATATCGTAAACTATAGCCATACTTTCCTAAAGAAATATGCGAATCAGAACCCCTAATATAAGAAAAAGTGGTGCGTAGCACCACCATTCCCACTCTCCCTATAAAGGGATGACCTGTGCGTTACTCCATATAATGCGCAGGATCATTTGATAATAGTTTGTATGAGGGACATCTATTAAATTGGTATGATTTTTTAGCTGATAGGTGCGATTGGGTTATGTGCGAAGCCGACTTGGCGCCCCGCATAGCGGGGGGTGGCCACTTGGAGGCTGAGGGCATGACCCAATCGTTACCGACTAGGTAGATATGGTATCAATTTAATAGATATCCTCAAAAGGAGATATAAATGATTAAAGACGCATTATATGCAGTAACGCACGGTCAGGATTTATCCTACGACCTTGCTAAAGATACAATGAACAAGATTATGAGCGGTGATGTACCCGAGGTTCCTATGGCTGGTTTCTTGTGTGCTCTTGCAGCGAAGGGCCCTACTGTAGATGAGGTTACAGCGTTTGCTGAGGTTATGCGCGAAAAGGCCGGTTCTGTTCCTCACGAGGGCACTGTTGTAGAAATTGTAGGTACTGGCGGTGATGAGGCTAATACGTTCAACATTTCTACCACATCTGGTTTCATCATTTCCGCAGCAGGTATTCCTGTAGCAAAACATGGTAACCGTAGTGTATCTAGTAAATGTGGCGCTGCAGATTTGATCGAAGCGTTGGGTGCTAAATTAGAGCTTAACGGCGAGCAAAACGAAGCGGTTCTTAACAGAGCGAATATGTGCTTCATGTTTGCTCCTGTGTATCACCAAGCTATGAAATATGCAGGTCCTGTACGTAAGGCTTTGGGCGTGCGCACTGTGTTTAATATTCTTGGACCTTTGGCAAATCCAGCAGGCGCAACTGTGGAGTTGATGGGCGTGTACGACAAATCCTTAGTAGAACCGTTGGCGCGTGTATTGGTTAACCTTGGCGTTAAACGCGGTGCTGTGGTGCACGGCTTTGACGGCCTTGATGAGATTACGGCTACCAATAAAACGTACGTATGCGAAATTAATAATGGTACTTTCACAAGCTACGAATTCGATCCAAAAGAATATGGTTTCGAATATGCAGACAAAACAGAGCTTGAAGGTGGCGACGCAACAGTAAATGCTGAGATTACACGCCGCGTTCTCGGTGGTGAGCAAGGCGGTAAACGTACCGCAGTTATTCTCAATGCTGGCATGGCGATTTACCTTGCAAAAGATGGCATTACATTAGCAGAGGGCATTGAAGAGGCGAAACATATGATCGACTCTGGCAAGGCGCTTGCTACAATGGAACAGTTTGTGAAAGCAACCCACGAGGTGTAACCATTGATTTTAGATAAGATTATAGAGGCGACCAAAATTCGGCTAGCCCAAGAAAAACAGATTGAATCGCCTGAGTCTGTGAAAGCAGCGGCTTTGGCGTTACCATCTGATACAAAATTTCCTTTTGAAGCAGCCCTTCGTCAGCAAGACTTTAACTTCATTTGTGAAGTAAAGAAGGCATCTCCTTCAAAGGGCATCATCGCAGAGCACTTCCCGTATTTAGACATCGCCAAAGAATATGAAGTAGCAGGTGCAGCTGCTATCTCCGTTTTGACCGAGCCAGACTTCTTTAAAGGTGATAAAACATATCTTCAAGAAATCGCTAGTACCGTAAAAATCCCTGTACTTCGTAAGGACTTTATCATCGATGAATACCAAATCTATCAAGCAAAGGTGTGGGGCGCTAGTGCCATTCTCTTGATCTGTGCGTGTTTAGATGTGCCTACGTTAACAAAATTCCGTGAGTTAGCTGATTCTCTTGGTTTATCCTCTTTGGTAGAGGCGCATGATGAACATGAGGTACAAATGGCTATCGATTGCGGTGCCCGTATCATTGGCGTTAACAATCGTAACCTCAAGGACTTCACTGTAGATGTACAAAATAGTGTGCGCTTGCGCAATCTCGTGCAAGACGATGTGATTTTCGTATCTGAAAGTGGCCTTGAAACGCCAGAAGATATCCAAGTATTGCGCGATAACAATATCGGTGTAGCCTTGATGGGTGAAACCTTCATGCGTTCTCCTAACAAGATTGAGAAACTAGCATATCTTTATGGACCAACCTACTACACACCAAAGGTTAAAATGTGCGGTATTTCAAAGGTAGAAACAATCCCTGCTATAGTCGATGCAAAGCCTGATTATATGGGCCTTGTATTTGCACCGAGCAAACGACAAGTCACTGTAGATCAAGCTAAGATTTTAGTAAGTGAGCTACACAAACAATATGCAAATCGATATAACAGAAATGTCATACAATGGAGTAATGATGTAGTACAAGAATTTATTAAAACGGTAGGCATTTTTGTCAATGAAACACTAGAAAATCTCGTTACGATTGCCACAGAAGTAAATCTTGATGCGGTGCAATTGCACGGTGATGAAGATGAAGCTTTCATCCAATCCTTAAAAGAACGTACTAATGTAGAGGTTTGGAAGGCTGTTCAAATCCGCAGTGCTGCAGATGCAGAGGCGTGGATTGATAGCAGTGCTGATATGCTCTTGTTTGATGCATATCACAAAGACGAGCGAGGCGGTATGGGTGAAGTATTCGACTGGTTTTGCTTAGATGGGTTTGAACGACCGTTTATGCTCGCTGGTGGTATCGATAGCACCAATGTGGCGCGTGCCATTCGTACGGTTCGACCGTACGGCATCGATATCAGTAGCGGCATTGAAACAGAAGGCGTGAAGGACGATGAGAAGATAAAAGCTTTCACCAACATTGTGAGAACAATAGCAATGCCATAGTATGGCGTGCTAGCAGGAATGGTATATAGAAAGGTAAGTTATATGAGTGAACAAAGACATGGCTATTTTGGCTCCTTTGGGGGTCAATTTATGCCAGAAACATTGATGAATGCAGTCATCGAACTAGAAGAGGCGTACAACAAGTACAAAGATGATCCTGATTTCGTACATGAACTTGAGGATTTACATAAAAAATATACAGGTCGCCCATCTCTTTTATACTATGCAGAACGCATGACAAAGGACCTTGGGGGAGCTAAAATCTATTTAAAACGTGAGGACTTAAACCATACTGGTTCTCACAAGTTGAATAACGTAATCGGCCAAATGTTATTGGCAAAACGGATGGGTAAAACTCGTGTTATTGCTGAAACCGGCGCAGGTCAACACGGCGTGGCAACGGCTACTATCGCTGCGTTGATGGGCATGGAATGTGAAGTATACATGGGTGCAGAGGACTGTGAACGTCAAGCACTTAACGTTTACCGTATGGAATTGCTAGGCGCTAAGGTGCATCCTGTAACAACAGGGACTAGTACATTGAAAGATGCGGTTTCCGAAGCGTTACGCGAATGGACAAACCGCATGTCAGATACGCACTATGTATTGGGCTCCGTTATGGGGGCTCATCCATTCCCTATGATCGTACGCGATTTCCAATCCATTATCAGCCGTGAAGCGCGTGAACAAATCCTTGAAGCAGAAGGCAAATTGCCAACAGCTGTTATGGCTTGTGTAGGTGGCGGCTCCAATGCGATGGGCATGTTCTATCACTTCATTCCAGATGAAGGTGTTCGTCTCATCGGTTGTGAAGCAGCAGGTCGCGGCATCGATACAGAGGAACATGCAGCAACAATCGCAAAAGGTTCTGTTGGTATCTTCCATGGCATGAAATCCTACTTCTGCCAAGATGAAGACGGTCAAATTGCTCCAGTATATTCTATTTCTGCAGGTCTCGATTACCCTGGCATCGGTCCTGAACATGCGTACTTGCACGATAGCGGTCGTGCTGAATATGTGCCTGTTACAGATGACGAAGCAGTAGATGCCTTTGAATATTTATCTCGCTTGGAAGGTATTATTCCTGCCATTGAAAGTGCTCATGCGGTGGCACATGCACGTAAAATTGCTCCTACTATGAGCAAGGACGACATCATTATTATTTGTTTATCTGGTCGCGGTGACAAAGACGTAGCGGCTATGGCGAAATATAGAGGGGTGGATCTTCATGAGTAAAATTAAAGACGCTTTCACAAAGGGTAAGGCATTCATCCCGTTCATTAGTGCTGGTGACCACGGTATTGAAAATACAGAACGTTATATTCGCATTATGGTGAAAGCCGGTGCAGACATGGTGGAAATCGGTATTCCTTTCTCCGATCCCACAGCGGAAGGCCCAGTTATCCAAGAAGCAAGTACACGCGCATTATCTACAGGCGTAAAAATCAATGATATCTTTGATATGGTGCGTAGTCTGCGTACAGGTGATGATGCGGTGACTATACCGCTCGTATTCATGACCTATTTGAATCCTATTTACGTATTTGGTCGTGAAAAATTCTTTACCCTCTGTGAAGAGGTGGGAATCTCTGGTGTTATCGTACCAGACATGCCGTTTGAAGAAAAAAGCGAGCTCGCTAGTGTGGCTCATAAGCATGGTGTTGAAGTTGTATCCTTAATTGCGCCAACATCTGAAAACCGCATCGAAATGATCGCCAAAGACGCAGAAGGCTTTGTATACTGTGTATCCTCACTTGGCGTTACAGGCATGCGCAGTGAAATTAAGACGGATATTAAATCCATTGTTGAAATGATTCGCAAATATACGGATATCCCTGTAGCTGTTGGTTTTGGTATCTCTAAGCCAGAACAAGCGGAAGCTATGGCGCGCGTATCCGACGGTGCTATCGTAGGCTCTGCCATCGTTAAAATCGTGGCAGAACACGGTGAACATGCGGACAAAGCGTTGTTTGATTACGTACAATCCATGAAACAAGCTGTTCTAAAGGCTGGCGCATAACATAATAACTCATATAGCCTTGGGAAAAATTATATAGGGGATAACACAAAAGGACGTTATACAATGTATAACGTCCTTTTCATTGGTTGGTTAATTTAGTTTTGTGTTTTTAGGGCTAGTAATATGTATTATGCGCAAGGCTTAGTCATTAGAGGATTCAGAACGTTGATGTCGTTCACTGCGTTTTGCTGTTGCATTTTTATCATGCTTTTCACGTTCAGATATTCTATGCTTTTTGTGCTTTTTCTTTTTATCATTTACTTTGTACCATGGATGATCGCTGCTATCTACTGTGCCATCATCATTTTTTACCATGCGATGGTTTTCACCGATTTTGAAGTGATAATCTTTGGCTTGGGCTACATTGGCACCAATACCAACTGTTAAGAAGGCACCTAAACTGGCCAAGGCTACTGCTTTAATTAATTTAGCTTTCATAATTATCTCCTGCATAATTAATTGTACGAATTTTAGTTGTAAGAAATATATCTGTAGTATAGGTAGATTTCATGAATAAAAAATGAATCAACTAAGTTGATAAATCATAGTATAATAGGAATATCTATATATGTTTATTATCTAATATTATCTAAGATTATAGTAGGAGCTTTATGAAACAGAAAGTATACGAAATCCTCTATCGTGAGCTAGTGGAAAACTATGCGAACAGTAAGGGACGTACCAATACAGCCGATTTTTGGCTCACCATAAGTGCTATATCCTTTGTATATGGCTTAATTATATGTATTACAGGTCTTGCAACCTACATACCGTACGGATTTCTTTATGCTGTCTCTATTGGTGGCGGTGTATTATTTGTATTGTCCATCCTGTTATGCTTGCCGAAGATTATGCTAATGGCAAGACGGTTACGAGACTCTAATAATGATCCAACGTTGATGATTTTGCTTTTGGTTCCTATTTTAGGCTGGCTTGCATTATTGTATCTATTCTGTAAGCGCACATCGCCTGTATCTAATGGATTAGAGGAAAAACGTTCCGTATCGGGCCTCTTTATTGTGACTATATTAGTATTAGGCTGCTTAGCTATTAGTGCAGGTAGTACAATGATTAATCATAATTTTATAGTAGAGGAGACTGCTTATGGCAATTTAGAACCTAGTTCGTTAACGAAACAAGCAAATCGTCTTTTACAAAGTGAAACGGCTACAACAGAGGGGCGTACTGTGGTAAGTAATTATTATGAAGCTCTCAATAAAAAGGATTATCATGGTGCATATCGTTATTTGAGCGCTCGTGCTATGGAACGATATGGTACCTTTGAACTATGGGAACAAGCCATGACTAAGGAAGAGGTTCCTAAGGTGAAAGCAATACAGCTTGACTATGTTTCTCAAGACCAAGATGATGATATTGTTGTAAACTATATGGGCTTTACCGTTACTTTTAAAGATAAATCAGAGCCTCTATTAGTTCGTTTGCATAATGAAGGCAAAGGCTGGGGCATTGTTGCTATTGAAGCCGCAGAGGAGGATTAGGTTATGTCAACCATAAATATATATGATTTGAACTATACTGATGCCTTCAAATTAGGTATTAGGAATTATGCTAATTTTAACGGTCGTGTTAGCCGTAGTGAATATTGGCGATTCGTGGCAGGCGTTACATTGATACAAGGATTACTTGGCATTTTAGCTTTACTTTGTAGTACCTTGGGCTTCCCTAATTATGAAGCGCTTATTGATAATATTGCTGTAGGGGTATCCCTTTTCTTTATAGTTCCCAATATAGCTATCACAGTGCGGCGTATGCATGATATTGGCCGGAGTGGTTGGACGCAGCTAATCTCATTTATTCCTGTTATAGGATTCTTTATATTTCTCATTTACGAATTGCGTCGTGGCGATCAAAGAGAGAATTCATATGGTGAAAGAACCGGATATACACCTATTACTCCTGAGGTTAGCAAAGCTACTGGTCTAGAAGAAACTCCATCCCGTCGCCAAGATTGGGCGATGGGGATTGCTATCTTTATTATCCAATCTATTATTATTGCTGATATTATTAGAGAGATATTATGGTATGGTATTAATGGAAATGGATATATGTAATAAAGATCTGCATTTATTAATAATCTCATTATTTTATTTTATAAAAGTTTAACATCTCCTTTATAGACAATATAACACTTTGTAGTAAAATGAATTTCAGATGAATTCAAAAATATAGATATTAATAAATAAAAAATATCTAAGTTCTTATATGTGTTAAGTACCGCAGGACTTCGTAATCTTTGCTGATTCCTGTTTGTAACTAGAAGGAGTTTATTATGAAATCTTGTCCCTATTGTGGACATGAAGTGTTAAAAACAGAGTGTTACTGCCCAGAATGTGGGCATGTTAGTAGGCCACAAATCTCGTTAGATAAATATAATCTAGGCTTGATTGAAAACTTTAAACAATGTTTGGTTTATAAATATGCTGATTTTGATGGTCGTGCAAGTCGTAGTGAATATTGGCATTTCTTGTTAGTCTATCAATTGTTGTTTGTGGCCATTCTATTTACTTGTGCTTTTTTGAGCTATATTAGCCCACTATCTAGCGTAGTAGGCGTAGGTTTTGGCTTGGTCATTCTTGTTCTTTTGTCCGTGATTATGGTTATTCCTGGCGTGGCCGTTTCAGTACGACGCTTACACGATCAAGGCCGATCAGGCGGACTCGTATTTATTGGCTTTATCCCGGTGGTAGGGACCATTATTCTGTTGATCCTTATGGCTCTACCTGGTGAAAGCCTATCAAATCGCTTTGGTCCCCCTACAGGTCAAGTGGTTGTAACAAAACAAATGGCCCGTGAATTAGGTCTTATTGATACTACGCCATCTATGGGACTAACTGCAGGACTATTCTGTGCTATCTTTGTGCTTTGGTTCCTGGTAGATAAACTACTTATGACTAGTGCGATGTAGGCTATGATGTATCCTATTTATCTACTTGCTCAAAAGGGTGATGAAGGTGATAACCAATACGGATCTCCAATGAGCTATGAAGTTGTCACTGCTGAAGAAGCTGCTCGCACTGGTCTTAAAGAAACTCCAACTGACGACATGGATCGTAAATTCATGTACGTGTGCATTGCAATTATTATTCTTGAATTAATTCTCATGAGTGCAATCTAATAATTGTATTTACAATAAAGCCTACATAAGTAGGCTTTTTCTTTTGCTTAATGAGAAAAAATTTTTATTAAACTTAGAAATGAAGTATTTGACAATTCCCCCTCGTGAGTCCTATAATTATCTATTATATGAATATTGCGTTGAAAAAGACGGCATGTCTCAGGCGGATTTTGTAGAGACCAAACTCATGGGCTGAAAGGTTTGGAAATCTAGAGATGTGCGGATCACTTTGGAGCAAGCGGCAACGCCGCCGGTGAACACCGTTATATGTCTAAGTGGCTTTCACAATATGAGAGATGAGTTGCGTCTTATGTGTTACAATCATGTGCTAGCATGGTGTGACAATCGCAGTTGCGGTGGCGTTAGCTTTCACAAGTAACGAGAGTCAGTAGGGTGGTACCACGGATATGACGTCCGTCCCTTCGGGGGCGGGCGATTTTTTTATGTAAAAGGAGCACATCATGGATTACGGTAAGACGTTACATTTGCCTGAAACAGAATTTCCAATGCGCGGCAATTTGCCTAAGCGCGAACCAGAAATCTTAAAATTCTGGGAAGATAATAAGATTTATCAAAAACGTTTGGAGTTGCGTAAAGACGCAAAGCCATTCATCTTGCATGATGGCCCGCCATATGCAAATGGTAAATTGCACATCGGTCATGCCCTCAACAAAACGTTGAAGGACATCATCATGAAATACAAAACGATGACTGGTCATTATACTCGTTACATCCCTGGTTGGGATACGCACGGTTTGCCAATCGAGCATGCGGTTATTAAAAATACTGGTCTTAACCGTCATGAAATGGCACCACTTGATTTGCGCAACAAATGTAAGGAATATGCATTAGAATGCGTAGAAACTCAAAAACAAGACTTCATTCGCTTTGGTGTATTAGGTGAGTGGGACCGTCCTTATTTGACATTGCGCCCTGAGTTCGAAGTAAAACAACTTGGTATCTTCGGCGAAATGGCAAAACGGGGACACATCTATAAAGGTCTTAAAACTGTATACTGGTGTACTCACTGTGAAACTGCATTGGCAGAGGCAGAAATCGAATACGCTGAGAAAAAATCCTTCTCCATCTACGTAAAATTCCCTTACGTATCCGAGAAAAAGGTGACATTGCCAGCTGGCGTAGATCCAAAACAAGCATACGCTGTTATCTGGACAACGACTCCTTGGACAATGCCTGCCAACGTAGCAATCTCCGTTAACCCTGAGCTTGAATATGGCTGGGTAAAAGTAGGCGAAGAATATTACTTGATGGCTACTGAGCTTGTTGAACCGGCTATGAAAGATATCGGTATCGAAGACTACGAAATCGTAAACCGTTTCTCCGGTGCAGATTTAGAATTGGCTGATTTCAAACATCCATTTGTTGAACGTAATTCCACAGTATTGCTTGGTGACCATGTAACACTTGAAGCTGGTACTGGTTGCGTACATACAGCGCCTGCACACGGTGAAGATGACTTTAACATCGTTATGCGTTATAACAAGGAAGGCAAAACTGAACTTCCTATCGTATCTCTTGTTAATGAAACTGGTAACTACACAAAACAAGTAGATGACAACCGTTATGGCGATACCGAATTCCCATTGGCTGGTGTAGAAATCCACGATGCAGAGGTGCCTGTAATCAAAATCTTGGCGCACAATAATGCATTGCTTCACAAATCTAGCTTGCGTCACCAATACGCTCACTGCTGGCGTTGTAAAAATCCTGTCATCTACCGTGCTACAGAACAATGGTTCTCCTCTGTAGATGGGTACCGTCAACAAGCTCTTGATGCAATCGACAATCAAGTGCAATGGATTCCTAAATGGGGTCATGACCGCATTTTCAACATGGTTCGCGATCGTGGTGACTGGGTAATTTCCCGTCAACGTATTTGGGGCGTGCCAATTCCTATTTACTATTGTGAAAGCTGTGGCGAGCACATCATCAACGATGATACTATCAAAGCATTGCAAGAAAAAGTAGCCGTAGAAGGCTCCGATGCATGGTGGGCGCACAGTGCAAAAGAATTGTTGCCAGAAGGCTTCAAATGTCCTCATTGCGGTCATGATGAGTTCAAAAAAGAAACTGACATCATGGACGTATGGTTCGACTCGGGTTCCTCTTGGGCTGGCGTACTTGAAGTTAACGATCTTGACGTACCATGCGCTATGTACCTTGAAGGTTCCGATCAACATCGCGGCTGGTTCAACTCTTCCTTATTAACTGCAGTGGCAACAACAGGTAAGGCACCTTACAATTCCGTATTGACTCACGGCTTCGTTGTGGACGGCGAAGGTCGCAAAATGTCCAAATCTGTAGGTAATACAGTAGCACCTAGCGACATCATCGATGTATACGGCGCTGACGTTATGCGTTTGTGGGTATCCTCTGCAGATTACCAAGCAGACGTACGTTTGTCTAAAGACATCGTAAAACAATTATCCGAAGTATATCGTAAGATCCGTAATACATTCCGCTTCTTGCTCGGCAACTTGGATGACTTCAATCCAAATACTGATAAAGTGGCTTACGCAGATATGTCCGAATTCGATAAATGGGCATTGTTGCGCTTAGAAGAAGTGCGTCAAAAGGTTACTGATGCGTACGAAAATTATGAATTCCACATGTTATACCATGCAATTCATAACTTCTGCACCGTAGACTTGAGCTCCATCTATCTTGATGTAATGAAAGATACTATGTATGCTGAAAGCAAAAACAACGTAGCTCGTCGTTCCGCTCAAACAGCGATGTATGAAATCTTGAAAACATTGGTAGCTATGGTATCTCCAGTGCTTTCCTTTACAGCAGAAGAAGTTTGGAAATACATGCCTAAAGAAGAAGGCATGCCTGAATCCGTTATGCTTCAAGATTGGCCACAAGGTCACCCTGAACACTTCAACCAAGAATTGGCTGATAAATGGAACCAATTGTTAGACTTGCGTACATCCGTACAAAAAGCATTGGAACTTGCTCGTCAAGACAAAACAATCGGTCACCCATTGGATGCATCCGTTACAGTATACGCTGAAGGCGCTGCATTCGATGCGTTGAACGCTCTTGGTGAAGAAGGCTTGGCTAAACTCGTTATCGTATCCGAAGCTCACATCGTAAACGGCGCTGCACCGGCAGAGGCTGTAAAAGACGAAGAAACTGGCGTTGCAATAGTTGTTGTTGCCTCTGGTCTCGAAAAATGTGAACGCTGCTGGATCCATCGCGATACAGTAGGTCAAGATAGTGAACATCCTACACTTTGTGCACGCTGTGCCAGCGTTGTAAAAACACTATAATAAAAAAAGACCATCCTGTTGAACTTCACTTCCCAAAATTGTGTCCAATTTTGGGGGAGCAGCTCACTGGGGATGGTCTTTTTATGTTTGTAAATCCTTTGGCACTGTTAATTGTTTCCAATTATCTAGTTCAGGGATTTCTAAGGTATTTATTGTTTTTTGAATCCAATAGTTTAAGGATACTTCGTTCCCCACATATTGTTCGAATAAGTAGGTCTTACCAGGCGTGTCTTGTGGGTTTCCATCGTCATCGATGGTATGACGGGCCGACTCTTTCAGATAGAGCTGAACCCTAAATGGGGCTGACTGATTGCCTTTAAAAATAAAATAGGATGGGCCCACAAAGTCATGGGTGCGAATATTAATTTGTTCGTATTTTTTCTCTTTCAATCCTTGCAAGGCAGTCTGAATCATAGCATTCGCATCGTCGTATTCCTCTAACAAGAATGGCTGTTGATCAACATCGAGCACGTAGTGCCAAGTCGGCTTTTCTTCATTCTTTTCGATAGACCAGTTCTCTTCGAGGCTAGGCAACTGACGATTATGGTAAAGCTCTTTTAATAGACTTAAGGTATTTTCTTTGTTGTATACGGCCTTATAAACGATTTCATGTCCTTCTGTTGGATCATAACCGTGCAGTCTTACTTGATAATTATTTCGTAGCATCCGCGTTACATCGAGCTTGAAGATATTGCGCAATGCATCTGGAACGGATAGGAAACGATTGTAAAAGCTGAGCTTCATTTCTTCTTGTGACTCTAAGGCTGTTTCAATGGTTTGCCAGTCGTATAAAGTCGTATCCCATAGGAAGTCGTCCATAGTCACAGATAAACGGGCCGCATCTTGAGGCCAGGTGGCAGGTGCAGGGCGCACCGTAGTGGTGGATTCGGCAACGCCTTCTTTGTATTGCCAGTGACCATCAACCTCTTCAAAGGCAGTTAATCGTTCTTCTGCTTCGTCATCGATGGGAATATCCTTTAGCTCCGGATCTAAATTGGCTTTGTGAGACAAGATATATTGATGGGATTGCTCGTAATAGGATACGGCTTGATCTAAATCTGGTTTGCCTGTTACATAGCCTTTTTCGTAGGCATAGCCTAAGGCAACACGTGTTAAAGCGCGCGTAATATCGTAGAAAAGAACGCGATCTTCTTCTTCGAAGGCACGTTGCTCTTCATCTAAGACACGCAGTAACGATTGTACACCGAAGCGAATGTTTTTCATCACCCCTAAACCGTGGATTCGCATGTAACCGATATAGGGCAAGGCGAACATAAATCGATCTTTTGTAGCTGCCATATGTGTTAAGTCTGCTATGAGACCCCAGTCGAGAGGCAGGTGGCCTATGTGAAAGATATATCCAAAGGCCGCCTGTAAGGCGGTGTAGCCCGCATCACTAAACTCTTTCGTTGCCGCACGGCGGTAGAGACCTATGGCTTTTACCGGATCGTAGGGGATAGTACAACGTAAATTTTTGGCATCATAGAAATGATAGTAATAATCCGCTAATTCTGCGATGCTTTCAGATTGACCTAAGGCGGCACCTTTAGTGAACCACGTGAAAGCATCCTCGAATTTACCGTTTTCATGGCAGTCGAGGCCTGTATATAGCATCATGGCCGGGTTGCCAAGCTCGGCCGCAGTCTTGGCGACGCGGCGCGCATTGGAAAAGTCGGCTTCGTCGATATAGATATTGCGCAAGTTTCCTTGGAACATGGCAAGATCGTTGTCGAGAGCCTTATTAAACCATTCTTTCGCCAGGTTAAATGCATTTTTTTGTAATTTTTCGTCTGGCACGGTGCCTTGCAAGGCGGCGATGCGATCCTGTACAGAGCCAGCTGTAAGGCTTTTTTGGATGCGTTTAGTCCAGCTCATGGGCGGGGGTGTTAGCATAGCTTCAGCGGATTCGATGCGATTATCATCGCGCCAGAAAAAGACATTGCCTATAACATATTGGCAATAGGCATCGCCTCGATTTGCATGGTCATAGACAATGTGAAAGGCATCGTCGAAGGAGATTTGCATATCCTTTTCAACGGTAGGCGTGATGGAGCCTTTGATACGCAAGGCTTGTAATGTACCGATAGGGCTACAACGGCGAATGCTATCGTGTAAGCACTGATAAGTGCGCATATTGTCCTCTGGGAAGTTAGACTCTTCCCAGGTAAAGCGAGGCCCTGCATAGACACGTGCCAAGAGTGCATAGGCATCACCTAGCTCTCTAGCCTCTGGATCGTTGGCTATTTTGAGAGCATCTTCTTTAGTATCTATATCACTTTCAAGAAGGGTGGTCATATCGTTTCGCAAAGCTCGATGATCAGTTTGTACTGCACCTTGCTGATTGTTGACGATGATTTCTAACTGACGTAAGCCTTCTTGAGCCATTTTTGGATTATAGGATGTAAAAATCATGTGGAAGACCTTTTGCAGGCGTTCCGTAAAGTACTGTGCCATTAGTCCTCCTTTTATATATGTATACAGTAAATACATATTTATTATATAACGAACGCGAGGTACCGTAAAAGAGGCAATGCTAGTATAACTGCATGTCTTCTATTGATATTATATTGATATCGTTTAACTGTTCTCACAATTTACTAGCTTATTTCTAATATGCCCGTATGTAATACAATTTAATACGGAAGCTTTAGTATGTGTTGTATTAAAGCGCAAAAAATCCCCTCTGAAAAAGATCTGTTGTCACAAATTTTATGTGATGGTTGAAATCTTTCAGAGGGGTTATTATGTATCCTAGTTCGTAGGAATACATATTATTTTTTGTTGTAATCGCCAAACCATTTGTTGTAGATTTTTTGGTAAGTGCCGTCTTCTTTAAGTTCTTTAAGAGCTTTGTTAACAGCTTCTTGTAAAGCTTTGTTGCCTTTTTTCATGCCAAGCACTGTGCCAGGAGATTGTGTAGGTTCGCCTACGAGTTTAAGGTCTTGATCAGCACCTTGTTTGAGGTAGTACATAGCTACAGCGTTATCGATGATAGCGCCATCAATTGTACCGGCTTTTAATTCCATGAAGATATTAGCGTTGGAATCGATTTGTTTTACTGTTGTGTTAGGGATTTTTTGAGCCATTTCAACCGGGATTGTGCCGATTTGAACACCTACAGTTTTACCTGCTAACTCGTCCATGTTGTGAATGGTAGTGTTGTCTTTACGCACAACTGTGATGAAACCGCCTTGATCAAAGTATACATCGGAGAAGTCCAATACTTTTTCACGTTCAGGAGTAGCGTTGATACCTGCAGCAATCATGTCGATATCGCCAGATTGAACAGCTGGAATCAAAGCGTCGAAGCCCATGGATTTGAATTCCATTTTTAGGCCGATTTTTTTGGAAATTGCTTCGGATAAATCAACATCGAAGCCAACATATTTGTCGCCTTCAGTAAATTCGAATGGTGGGAATGTAGTTTCAGAACCTACACGCAATACACCTTCTTGTTGTGTCATTTTTGGTTTGTCGTTGCCACAACCAGCCAATAAACCCATTGCTGCTACCGCTACGAGGGCGATGGCTGTCAATTTTTTGAACTTAAACATAGTATCCTCCTCAAACATCCATATACATGGTTTATACATTTCTGTTTATATTGTACGGAATTTTACACCAATAGGCAATAACATTGTATAATTAAGAGTACATGAGTTTCATATTTAAAAATAGATTTCATTTAACATTGTTTAAATTCATCGATTTGCACACATTTTTGATTATATATATTGGAGGCGCTATGAACCTTATGCATACATTTTCCGATCTTTGTAAAAGCTTCGCCCCAGATGCTTTTGCGGTGAATTATACATTAGCTAAAAACCCTGAGATTTCTAGTCAAGAATTCGAGTCCGTCAAAACCATTGGTGCTGTTCTCGAAAAACATGGCATGGACGTAACCTATGAATTCTGTAATTTACCGACTGCCTTCAAGGCCTCTGTTGTGAAAGTAGATAACCCTCAAGGTCGTTTAGCGATACTTTGTGAATATGATGCACTGCCAGAGGTAGGCCATGCATGCGGTCATTCCGCTAGTGGTTCTATGAGCGTGTTGGCTGCATTGACACTGCATAAAATGCAAGAAGAGGGCGTAGCTTTCAACATGGACATCGATATTATCGGCACACCAGACGAAGAAGCGCTGGGGTGCAAGGTGGATATGTGCAATGCAGGGGTATTTAAAGAATACGATTTTGCCATCATGGTGCATCTCGACGGCGAGGAAACACGGCCAAATTCACAATTTTTGGCACTCGATTGTTTCCGTGCTAAGTATCATGGTAAGCCAGCCCATGCAGCCGGAGAGCCTTGGAATGGCATCAATGCGGTAAATGGTGTGCAACTCGCTATCCATGCTATGGATATGATGCGCCAACAAGTGCGCCCTGAAACGCGCATCGGCACGTGGATCATTGCTGGAGGTACCGCATCTAATGTGATTCCTGCCTTCGGTGAATTAGAGGTTACCGTGCGTCATACGGAGCGTGAGTACTTGAATTGTTTATCTGAGCAAATCAAAAACATCTTTGAAGGGGCTGCCCTTTGTACAGGTACAACTGTGGATGTAGAGTTTTATGGCAATCCGTATGATGATATGAACCAAAACCACCGTGGCACAAAGCTTATCGAAGAGGTAATGGCCGACATGGGCCTCGATTTTGAACCTGGTCCGGCAGCCCTCGGAGGTAGTTCAGATATTGGCAATGTAAGCTATCAATGTGCAGCACTCCATCCTAAATTGCGCCTCGCTGGCGAGCCGAAGGTGTGCCATTCTAAAGAATTTGCCGGTGCCATGTTAGAGCCTACCATTGAACAAACCATCATTGATGGTGCTATTATTATAGGAGGTTCCTTATTGCGATTAGTTGAGGACCCAACAGTCTTAGAAGAAATTGTAGGCGAATTTACAGAATCTCTAGGGGAATAGTCATAGGATACTATGAGGATACTCATTTGAAATTCAAGATATTGATAAATCTATTTTAGATACCATGAGGGAGGCTGTATGTTTTCAAAAGAAACATTAACTATAAAAAATTATATAGGTCTAGTCGGAGATAAGCCCATTCGATTCATCGCATCCGATGTAGACGGCACCTTGGTAAACGATGCGAAAGCAATTCCTGAGGATGCCATTGAGGCGATTCGTGCAGCTCGTGAAAGTGGGATTCGGGTAGCCATTGCATCTGGCCGTGCTTGGAATGAGATGAATGATGTCATCGAAAAATTACCATGCTTGCGCTATTTCATGTGCACCAATGGTGCTTACGTGATGGATAAGGACGAAAATCGAAGTCTATTCCACGTAAATTTTGATAAAGAACAAGCTCTACATTTGTTACACAAACTATTAACCTATGGCGTTTATGTAGAGGCCTATGTGAAAGACCAAATCTTTGGCATGTATCCACCCTCTAGATGTATTACACCTGAACGCTTAGGGGTATGTGCTTGTGAACGAAGTAATAGTAATAAAAAGACGTTGCATGACATCATGGATAATCATCTACCTGAAACAGTAGATCAGCAGGTTTCTGGTGTATTACATATCCATTTACCAGGCGCAACTTATGCTCACTATGCTTTGGCAGAAGGTGATGAAGCAGCCAATGTGAAACTATCTGAATGTGAAATTGAGCAATCCAATTTCTTCTTTAGACCTAATATTCGTCCATTTATATTAGCGACGCGGACAATGGTATGTGATTTATTAGCTCATATGGAAGCCTTAGACGAAGGACCTGAGAAAATTCAAATCTTCTACGGTGACGAGCCGATGCGTCAGCGTATCTTGCAAGACTTGCGTGATGAATACCAAGGGTTATCTCACGACGGTACAGGCCGTGAACGTTTTTATGATGTATTGCTCTCTAGTGAAGGCAATCTAGAATTCGTGTTGCCCCACACTACAAAGGGCACTGCTGTAGAAGCCTTGGCAAAACACTGGGGCTTAAGTCCCGATGAGGTGATGACACTAGGGGATAGCGAAAATGATCTATCTATGCTACGCTTTGCGGGCGCTGGCGTAGCCATGGGCAATAGCAAGCCGAACATTAAAGAAGCGGCACGATACGAAACGACAGACAATAACCATCAAGGCGTGGCAAAGGCTATTTACTCGGCTATTGCGTATAATAGTGAAGTAAATAAGAAAAAATAATTATAATAGCTGTTGTTGTATTGAAATATTATGAATATATTTTTGAGCTAGCGTGATGTTTGTGATCTTATATATTTAAAATATGAATCCTACTACTTAAAAATAGATAATATTAAGTTTGGCATAGATAAACAGTACATAGGAGGTGATGTATAATGGGAAATCTAAAGTTTAATATCGACGATACTTGCGTTAAATGTGGCGCTTGTGCTGAGGACTGTCCTGTTCAATGCATCACCGAAGGTAAGACTCGATTTATCATCGGGAAAGGCTGTATCGGTTGTGGCGACTGCTATTCCATCTGTCCTGTGGGGGCCGTAAAAATGTATAAACGAGAGGCCCCTAAAAAGTGATAGCTAGAAATCTTTCAACATTATCCGCAAATTGACTTACATAGGAAAGGCTCCTAAAGCGTGATAGTTAGAAATCCGAACATTAAAGATTTATTTATAATTTACATACGGAATATATGGAGTCGTTATATTTCCTATGGTATAATAAGCTATAATGAAAAATTAGCGTTTAGCTCGGAAAAACGCGCCCCCAGTACAGATATGTATGGGCATAATAAATAGTGAATATACTTTCACAAATAGATGCATATGGAGGAAGGCATGGAAAACAAGGAATTTGTAATTGTTGTTGACTTTGGTGGTCAATATAACCAATTGATCGCGCGCCGTGTTCGTGAAAATCACGTATACTGCGAAGTATATCCATACAACAAAGCGCTGGAAAAAATTAAGGAATTGAAACCGCAAGGTATCATCTTCACAGGCGGTCCTAACAGCGTGTATGAAAAAAACTCTCCAAAAATTGAGAAAGAGATTTTTGAACTTGGTATTCCTATTCTTGGCATGTGCTATGGTATGCAATTTATGGCGCATACATTGGGTGGCGAAGTTAAATCTGCGGACAACCGTGAATTTGGTAAAACACCTACTAAAGTGGACACTACATCTCCATTGTTCAAAGGCTTGGAAGAAGACCAAGTTGTTTGGATGTCTCACGTTGACTATGTAGCAAAGGTTCCGGAAGGCTTTGAAGTTGTAGCACATACTAAGGATTGCCCTGTTGCATCCATGCAAAATAAAGAACGCAAACTATATGCTATGCAATACCATGCAGAAGTGTTGCACACTGAACATGGTAAAGAAATGCTTCACAATTTCTTGTACGAAGTATGTGGTTTTACAGGCACATGGACAATGGCAAACTATGCAAAAACTGCTATTGAAGACATCCGTAACACTGTAGGCGATGGCAAAGTATTATTGGCATTGTCTGGTGGTGTAGATAGCTCCGTTGCAGCAGCACTTATCTCTAAAGCTGTAGGCGACCAATTGACTTGTATCTTCGTTGACCATGGTTTAATGCGTAAAAACGAAGGTGACGAAGTGGAAGCGGCTTTCAAAGATTCCGGCATGCATTTCATCCGCGTCGATGCGGAAAAACGTTTCTTAGATAAATTGGCTGGCCTTGAAGATCCTGAAGCAAAACGTAAAGCTATTGGCGAAGAATTTATCCGTGTATTCGAAGATGAAGGTCGTAAAATCGGCTCCGTTGACTTCTTGGCTCAAGGTACAATCTACCCTGACGTTATTGAGTCCGGTACTGGTGAAGCAGAAGTTATAAAATCTCATCACAATGTAGGCGGCTTGCCTGCAGTTGTTGACTTCAAAGGCCTTATTGAACCATTACGCAACCTCTTCAAAGACGAAGTGCGTGAACTTGGTTCTGAATTAGGCTTGGCTGACTACCTTGTATGGCGTCAACCATTCCCAGGTCCTGGTCTTGCTATCCGCGTAATGGGCGAAATCACTAAAGATAAACTCGATATCTTGCGTGATGCGGACTACATCTTCCGTGACGAAATCGCAAAAGCTGGCCTTGATCGCAGCATCAACCAATACTTTGCAGTATTAACATCTACACGTACCGTAGGCGTTATGGGTGACTTCCGTACATACGACTATACATTGGCATTGCGTGGCGTAACAACAACAGACTTCATGACTGCTGATTGGGCGCGCATCCCTTACGACGTATTGGACACAATCTCCCGTCGCATTGTAAACGAAGTACAACACATCAACCGTATCGTGTACGATATTACATCTAAACCACCTGCTACAATTGAGTGGGAATAATAAAAAATATTGATTTTAAATTCATTAACTGTACTTTTTGAGTAATACTAACTTTAACTGAAAGGTAAAAGAATAGGTTTGAAGGGAGAGTTTTTGGATTTAAAGAGTGCATAAAAGCCTCCCATTGTTCTTGTGGGAGGTTTTTTTATTTAGACTTAGTTTTGTATTTTGTGATTGGTAGTATAATCTAGATAATTTTTGAGCGGGTTGAAAATAAACAATATATTATTAGATTACCAATATTACTTGAGGCGTTTAATATTCAAAGAATAAGGAGTATTGTTATGGATCTTTTAGCAAGACTTAACCCTAGTACTAAGACAAAAGCAATAGAACCAAGAGAAATTTTTATGACACTTCCTTCAAAAGATGCTAAATATGGATATCCTAGAGATGTTCAGAGTGAAGTTTGGAAAAAATGGTTTGAAAAGAGAGAGGAAAAAAATGTCATTTTAAAAATGAATACTGGTAGTGGTAAAACGGTAGTAGGGTTAGTTATGCTTCAGAGTTGTTTGAATGAAGGGGAAGGCCCTGCAGTATATGTTGTACCAGATAATTATTTGGTAAAGCAGGTTATTGATGAAGCTAATAATTTAGGTATTCGAGTAACGGATAATAAAGATGATTACTACTATTCAAATTCAAATGCGATTCTGATAACATCTATTCAAACTATTATAAATGGACATAGTTATTTTGGAATGAGGAATGATGGTAGCAACTATCCTATAGGGAGTATTATCATTGATGATGTACATGCTTGTATGGATAAGATTATTAGCCAATTTATGATTAAAATCGGTGTAGAAAGTGATGTCTATAGCGAAATTATTAATATCTTTGGGCCTTACTTAAAAGATTATAATCCTAATAGTTATATTGATATTATTGAGTTGAAGGATAGTAGTAAAACTATGCTTGTGCCTTTCTGGGAATGGCAAAGACAGAAAGATAATGTTTATAGACTATTATCTCAATATCACAATAAAGATAATAGCAATATATATTTTGGGCTGCCATTAATTAAACGTAGTTTAGATACATGTGATTGTATAGTTACTTCTTCTACAATTGAGATATCACCTAAAGGAATTGATATAGAACAAATATCTAGTCTTAAAGAAGCTCGTCGTCGTATATTTATGAGTGCAACATTAGCGGATGATAGTATTTTTATTACTACGCTAGGTTTAAATAAAGATGATATGAATTGTATTATTACTCCAGAGAATGCTAATGATATTGGTGATAGATTAGTTATTTTTCCGAAGCACATAAATAGTGATATATCTGAAAATGATATAAAATCAGAAGTGGAAAAAATAGCTGATAAATATAATGTAGTGATATTAGTACCTTCCTTTGCAAGAGCAAAATTTTGGGATGAAGATGGAGAGCGAACTGCGAGTAAAGATAATATTGGACAAATTATTGATCTGTTAAAAAATGGTGAACATATAGGGAAAATAATTTTTGTCAATAGATATGATGGTATTGATTTACCTGGTGATTGCTGTAGGTTGTTGGTTATTGATGGACTTCCACCATTAAATAGTATTAAAGAGCGTTATATTCAAAGTGTAAATCCACAGAGCACAATTTTATTGAGGGAACAAATACAGCGAATTGAACAAGGAATGGGACGAGGTGTTAGATCCAATAATGATGAATGTTGTATTATTCTTATGGGAAATGAATTATCAAATGTTTTATTAAGAAATAAAGGTATAGATTATTTTAGTAGAGCAACTAGATGTCAATATAATTTATCAAAACAGTTATGGGATTTACTGGTAAGTGAAGTAGGAGTAAAACCTTCTATTAATCAGATTTTTGAGCTTGTAAATTATTCATTGGAAAAAAATCCTGAATGGATAAAAACTTGTAAAGAGGCATTATCTAAAATAAAGTATTCAAGCGAGATAAGAGTTGATAATAAAATAATTGCTCAGAGAAAAGCTTTTGAAGAATCTTTGAAGGGCCAATGGAGGAATGCAGCAGATATTATTAAAGATGTTAAAGATAGAGAGGTTGATGATAGTACAAAAGGATATCTTTGTCAAATTCAAGCTGAATATACAAATAAATTTGACTTAGCTCTTTCACAAGAAATATTAAAATATGGGAAAACCTTAAGTCCGTCAATTCTGACCCCAATAGAGGGAATTGAGTATCAACAAATATTAAATACAATTCCACAAGCTCAAGCTATTAGTTTGCGATTTAATAGTGGAGAGTGTATAGTAAATAACCTATTAATTCATATAGACGAGGTACTTTCAAATTTATCTATGGCAAGTACATCTAATAAGTTTGAACAAGGATTAAATCAAATTGGAGAATTAATCGGATTTGTATGTTCAAGACCGGATAGGGATACGGGGGGATATGGACCTGATAATTTATGGGCATTAAATGCAAATCAATATTTAGTTTTTGAATGTAAGAATGAGGCTAGGACTGATACCATTAAAAAGGACTATTGCAATCAATTATCAGGATCAATAAATTGGTTTAAGGAGAAATATGCATATCCTAATAGTTGTATACCAATTTTAATTCATCCTTCAAAAATTATTGAAAATAATGCCTCTCCGGATGAGAACATGAGAGTGATTACTGAAAGTGAATTAGAATTACTTAGAAAAAATCTTCGTGAGTTCTATACAGAACTTTGTCAAACTAGAAACTATAATGATATAAGTAAAATTAACCAACTGCTAAAAATCTATAATCTTAGATCAGGTGATATTGTAAAGAATTATACGGTTAGTTTTGAAAGAAAGCACTAGTGAGGATAGTGATATAGTATCTAAATGAGGCCTAATATGAATGATTTAGATTTTACTATTGGCTGTACAGTTACTTTCTTTAGCAAGAAGAGGGGAACTCTACCAAATTTAAATAATGGAAAGTATTGCCCTCATCTTGTTATAAAGGGTTCTGATCAGCTGTTAGGTGTAAACTTTATTGATGGTGAAGATGTCATCTTTGATAAGCCAATTCAAGCTAATGCTTTACCAGTATATGAAACTGTAGATTATTCTGCTCTACAAGCAAGTACTGAGTTCTTTATCATGGAAGGTGGCAATATTGTTGGTGAAGGGATTGTAAAAGATATCTTTCAACATAAACCGTATGGGAGTAAATAGATATGGGCTATAAAAATGTATGTGTAAACTGCCGGATCTCTTTGTCGGAGGGTACAAACTACGAGTTGTTTAACAGAAATAAAACCTGCCCTACCTGTAAAGGTAAAATGTACTTTGTGAACGAGAAGTTCAAGGCTCCTAAAAAATCTAATGACAAAGAATGGAAGATTATCGAGTATTTGTTATTGAGCGGATATGATTTCCGTAATCCTTATTGTGGACATGAGCAATGTATTTATTTTGAGTTCCCTAAGAACCTGCAAGAGGCAGAAGAGTTTATCCGAGAAATGAGGAATTTAGATTAAGTCAGGAGGTTTCGTATGGCACCGCAAGTTACAGATTTTTCGTTCTGGAATGAAATGTGGAAACAAAGTTATTATGATCGTGAGAAAGGGATTCGGGCGAATCCATTATTAGAGTATTGGGACAAGCGAGCCAATGATTTTTCTCTTATGCGTAAAAGCAATGACTACGACTTTGGTCGTAAAGTGTACGCTGCTTTGAGTAGTGTGTTAAATCCTGATTCTACCATGCTAGATATAGGTGCTGGTCCTGGTTCTTTTACAATTCCTTTTGCTCAACATATTAAATCTGTTACTGCTATTGAGCCGTCAAAGGGCATGGTAGCAGTCCTTAAAGAAAATGCTAAAGAATTAAACGTTGAGAATATTAACATCATTGAAGAATTGGTGCAAGACTTACCCCAAGACGGCTCTCTAGACTTTCAATTTGATCTGGTAACCATATCTCTTGTGCTTTGGATGTTCCCTGATGTGTGGCCTCGGCTTTTACAAATGGAACAATACGCTAAAGGCTATTGTGCAATCGTGGCTGGCATTCCTGATTGGAAGAATCCTCGGGAAGCTAGCAAATCTGATGTACAGGAGTTTCAAATTCTGTATAATATGTTACTTTCACAAGGGCGCTCACCTAATGTAAGCATCATTGATTATAGATGTGAACGTACTGTAGAAGATGAAATCGAGTGCCGAAAGATCATATACGAACAGTACTATGGAGATTTAACGCTAGCAGCAGAGGAACAAATCAAAAAAGAAATCATAGCAAAATCTAAGGACAATAAATGTTTGATTTCCTCTCGGTCTGCTATAATTTGGTGGAATCCTAAGGAAGTTGTGTCACACACCTAAGATATAGTTGATAAATGGATTAGAAAAGGCAGTAGCATGATTAATATCGTTAAGGGCGATAGGGCGATTACCTATACCGAAGAAAGAAACTTTACCCCTCAGCAGGTAGCAGAACTGTTTCTGTCTGTTCGCTGGGTGGTGGGCAAGTATCCTGATAGATTGCACAAGGCACTAATGAATTCATCGCGCGTGATTTCTGCTTGGGATGGAGATCGTTTAATAGGTCTTATTCGTCTTATGGACGATAGTGAACTTGTGTGTTTCATCAATTATGTGCTAGTTCATCCTGATTATCGGGGCCAAGGTATTGCAGGGCACTTGCTTGAAATGGTGAAAGACGCTTACAAATCGTATTTGTACATCAATGTTATGATTGGTGAAAGCAAGAATGCGACTTTTTACGAGAAACATGGTTTTAAAGTAAAAGAAAATTCCTTACCGATGCAATATCGCAATGTGCCTAAATATACGAAAAAGTAAATTTAGTAAATATAAGATTCAGCAGAAAAAGGCTACACGTAACATCTCTACGTGTAGCCTTTATGGCGTAAACCATTTATACTAAAAATGATTTATTTTAGCTGACTCATTTTAAAATGTGCTCTATAAAAATATATAAATACATAAGTATGTAAGTACATAAAGAAGGACATAATATGTTAATAAGAAAAGCTACAATTGATGATTTGGATTTAGTAACGAATATAGAAGCAACTTGTTTTCCTCCGGCAGAGGCGGCGCCTCGTGAGGCTTTTAAGAAACGATTAGACCATTATGCAGGTCAGTTTTTAATTGCCTTTGACAGCGATACACCTATTGGTTTTATCGATGGACTTGTAACAAATGATGAAATCTTAACGGATGAGATGTTCGCCGATGCTTCGCTGTATAATCCCAATGGTGCATGGCAAATGATTTTTGGCCTAAATACATTGCCAGAATACCGCAATCGTGGTGTTGGTGGTCAGTTGATAGAGGCTTTCATAGAATTGGCCAGAGAGGAAAACCGAAAGGGTGTCATTTTAACCTGTAAGGAAGAAAAGATACCTTATTATGCCAAGTTTGGTTTTGTAAATGAAGGAGAATCAGAGTCTGATCATGGTGGTGCTAAATGGTATCAAATGCGCCTTGAATTGTAGCGGAAAAGTTATTAATCGATAAAAATAAATTATAGGATTTTAAGGACATTTTTACAGATTGTCCTAATGAGAAGCTAAAACTCTGCTTAGTGGTTGAGTTTTAGCTTCTTTTTAGCTGAAAAGTGTAGATTTTATAGGGATAGCTGTACCCCTATATGTTTATTGACACTGTATATACCGCATGCTACGATGAGAAAAATCACATATGATTGGGTTAGGTGTCTATTGACTTAATAGAGAATTTGGTAGAAGCCAAAGCGGTCACGCCACTGTAACAGCGAGGTACTTTGCATAGAGGGTGAAATGCTCTCGGTCACTGAGGTTTTTGGGAAGGCGCAAAGTAACGTTGAACTGGAGCCAGGAGAACTGCCTAATTAACAATTGCCAATTGACCTGCGAGAGACAGGGATGGGGATTGATATAGATGAATTTATACTAGCTATGCATAGTTGAAAGCTCATACTATATGCTAGCTTATTAGGCGTGGTAGTTAGTCTAACTGAGATGACAGCCCGTTTCCTCTTCGTGGGGAGACGGGCTTTTTATGTGCACTTATAGTGATAGTTTTAGTTGAGAGAAGAGAGGTACTTATGTTCAAACAAAAGAAGTTTATGGCGTATTTAGCCACGGTTTTCCTCCTAATTGTTAGTATGCTCATCGCTGCATGTGGAGGTACTAGTGAGACAAAGAAAGATACGGCGCAAAATAGCAAGCCTATTGAGATTACTGACGTAACAGGACGTACGGTAACATTGAAAAAGCCAGCAGAGCGAGTTGTCTTACAGTGGAGTGGTGCCGGTGGTCCATTCTTTACGATTTCTGCCCTTATGGGTAAAGATACTCCAAAGGTTATTGCCGGTATGGATACATCTTTGCAGGATTACAGGGCGGATATGTGGAAGCACTTTACTGCTGAAATGCCTGAGCTAACTAAGATTCCAGTAGTGGGTACAGTCGGTGATAAAACATTTAATGCTGAGCAAGTTGTGGCATTAAATCCAGATGTTATTTTTATTCCTGTAGATTTGAAAGATCAGTACGAGTCTGATGCAAAGCCAAAAATGGATGCTGCTGGTATCCAAACTATTTATATAGATTACCATGCTGAAAAACTTGAAAGTCATCAAAAATCCATTGAAGCCATCGGTAAGGCTTTAGGTAAAGAAGAACGTGCTGCGGAGATTAACAAGTTCTATACAGATCGTGTGACAAGAGTTCTTGACCGAGTTAGTAAAATCAATAAACCGAAACCAACAGTGTATATTGAAGTGGGTATCAATGGTCCAGAAGAATTTGGTAACTCCTTTAGTGGTAACTACTCTTGGGGTGCTTTAGCCACTATGGCTGGTGCTGATGTAATCACAAAAGATGCTATTAAAAAGTCATCTCCAATTAATCCTGAGTTTGTATTGGAAAAGAATCCAGACATCATTATGATTATGGGTTCTTACTGGCCTAAGAAACCAACTTCTATGCGTTTAGGTTTTGAAGCTACTGAAGATTCGTCTCAAGCATTGTTGAAAGCTTTCACCACAGAACGTCAAGGTTGGAGCGAATTAAAAGCAGTTGAAAATAAACAAGTTTACTCTGCGCATCATGGTCTTCCACGCGAAGTCTTTGATGCAGCCGTATTCGAATATTTAGCAAAAACCTTCTATCCTGAAGAGTTTAAAGATGTAGATCCTGAAGCTACGCTTAAAGAGTTCTATGACAAATTCTTGCCATTCTCTTATAGTGGCATCTGGTTTATGCATATGAATTAGGGTTGTGTTGTGTGTGAAGGAGCTGATGATGTAAAACCCAAATAAATGCTGTTATATATTGTGTTTATTAGAACTTATTAAGATTGGAATCGAGGTATTCTATGGTTAAGAAAAAGAAATTTATGGCTTATCTTGCCACGGTGCTCCTGCTAGTTGTGAGCATGATTATGACAGCTTGTGGTGGTCCAGCAGATACGAAAAAGGATGCGGCACAATCTGGCAAACAAATTGAGATTATAGACGTAACTGGTCAAAAGGTTACGTTGAAAAAGCCAGCAGAACGCGTAGTAGTTCAATTGAGTGCTTCTGGTGGTGCGTTCTTGACTATGGCTGCGTTGCAAGGTAAAGATGTGGCTAAGACTATTGTTGGTATTGACCCTTATTTAAGCAAATTGCGTACAGATATGTGGGATCGCTACAAATCTGAAGTGCCAGAGTTGGAAAAAATTCCTCTCATTGGTAACGTAAATGATAAAACATTTGATGTGGAAAAAGTAATTTCCTTAAACCCAGATGTTATCTTCATGCCTTTATATTTCAAAGATCAATATGAAGCTGATTACAAACCTAAAATTGATGCAGCTGGCATCCCTACTATCTATATCGATTACCATGCGGAAAAGCTTGAAAATCACCAAAAATCTATCGAAGCTATCGGTAAAGCATTGGGTAAAGAGGAGCGTGCAGCAGAAATCAACAAGTTCTATACTGACCGTTTAACAAGAGTTATGGACCGCATTAGCAAAATCAATAAACCAAAACCAACTGTTTACATTGAAACAGGTAACGAAGGTCCAGAAGGTTTAGGTTTTGCGTATAGTGCAAATGTTGCCTGGGGCGCATTGGCAACGCAAGTTGGTGGCGACCTTATTACCAAAGATGTAGTTCAAAAAGCAGGTCCTGTTAACCCAGAATTTATTTTAGAAAGAAATCCAGATATCATCATGATTATCGGTTCCTACTGGCCTAAGAAACCGACTTCCATGCGTTTAGGTTTTGATACAAATGAAGCTAAATCTCAAGAATTGTTGAAAGCTTTCACCACAGAACGTCAAGGCTGGCCTGAATTGAAAGCCGTTCAATCTAAAAACGTTTTCTCTACTCACCATGGTTTACCTCGTGAAGTATATGACGTTGCAGTATTTGAATACTTAGCTAAAACATTCTATCCCGAGGAATTCAAGGATGTAGATCCTGAAGGCACACTTAAGGAATTCTATAACAAATTCCTTCCATTCTCTTACGGTGGCGTTTGGTTTATGCATTTGAACTAAAAAGGAGTTTTTCGTAGTGACAGAAACTAACAATCAGTACGATTATAAGAAACAGAGCTATAAAAAGCTCATGTTTATTATCATTGGTCTGATCATTTGTGCGGTAAGTTTTGTTACCGATATTATTGTAGGTCCTGCATCACTTACGTTAAGTGATGTATGGCTCGCATTAACAGACCCAGCAGAGGTTTCCAAAAACGCATATGTTATCATTTGGTCGATTCGTCTTCCGACGGCCATTATGGCATTGCTCGTAGGTGCTTCTTTGGGCATTGCTGGTGCTGGCATGCAGACTATTCTTGATAACCCGTTATCTAGCCCATATACACTTGGTATATCCGCAGGGGCTGGCTTCGGTGCATCTCTCATGGTTGTTGTAGGCGCTAGTGCATTAGAGTTTTTAGGTGTCTTTATGGTTCCATTTGGCGCCTTTGTATTCGCTAGTTTGACGAGTTTCTTTATCTATTCCATCAATAAGATTAAGAATTTCTCCTCTGAAACGATGATTCTCGCCGGTATCGGCATGATGTTCTTGTTCCAAGCGCTTCAATCCTTGATGCAATATATGGCATCTCCTGAGGCCCTTCAAAACATCGTGTTCTGGACGATGGGTAGTTTAGCTAAGGCAAATTGGGTGAACATCTCTATTGTTCTTATCGTGCTAGCAATCATGCTTCCGCTCATGATGCGTGAATCTTGGCGTTTAACAGCATTAAAATTAGGCGATGAAAAGGCTTCTGGTCTTGGTGTTAATGTTGAAAGCTTACGAGTAAAAGTGTTTGCTTTCATCTCCATCATTACAGCTGTTGCTGTTTCTTTCGTTGGAACTATTGGTTTTATCGGTATTGTAGGACCACATATTGCTCGTATGCTTGTGGGTGAGGATCAACGGTATTTCTTACCGTTATCTGCAGTGTGTGGCATGGCGATTTTGTCTCTCGCATCTATTGCGAGTAAGATGCTCGTTCCTGGGGCGATGTTCCCAATCGGTATTGTGACAGCAATCATCGGTGTACCTTTCTTCTTCTCGTTGGTATTAACTAGGAAAAGGAGCTATTTCAAATGATTGAAGTTCATAATCTAACCTTTGGTTATTCCTCTACGGAAGACGGACAGATCTTAAAGGGCGTTGATTTTGCTGCTAAAACAGGTAAATTGACTGCGCTCATTGGTACTAACGGTGCTGGTAAATCTACACTTTTAAAAACAATTATGGGTATCTTGAAAGGCAAGGGCGAGATTTCCGTTAATGGTAAACCTGTATCTCAATATTCTACAAAGGATTTTAGTAGTACAGTGAGCTATTTGTCTCAAGATAATGACTGTAAAGTTAATCTATCTGTTTTTGAAGTCGTTATGCTAGGGCGCATGGGCTCCATGTCCTTCCGCGTAAGTGATGAGGATATTGCAGCCACACAAGAGGTATTGGAACGGTTGAACTTACAGCGCTTTGCATCGCGCAGCATCATGGAGCTCAGCGGTGGTCAACGCCAACTTGTGTTCATGGCGCAAGCCCTTGTAAAAGAACCTAAAATCTTAATTCTTGATGAACCGACAAGTGCTTTAGATTTGCACAAGCAATTTGACTTATTAACATTGCTAAAAAATCTGACTCAAGAAAATGATTTTACAACGCTCGTAACATTGCATCATCTTGATTTGGCGGCTATGTTCGCAGATGAAATCATCGTGCTCAAAGAGGGTAGAGTATACGCTCAAGGCGCGCCGAAAGACATCTTTACAGAAGCCATGATGGAAGATGTATACCGTGTTAAAACGAAAATTTATATGGATGACAATGGGCTACCTCATGTAATTCCATTAGAAGCTATTATTAATTAATAGGATTCTTTGTGATTGCGTTGAGCTTATTATAGTGTTGGCACTATTTATTATAGATAGTCATTGACGTGAATCCAGTTATATTAATAGGCTGTAAAATAATTAGTTAATAATAAAAGAAGCTGAAATCTTTGCAGATGAGCATTGATTTCAGCTTCTTTTTGTTGGGAAAAGTATTGGTATTGTATTTAAATAATCTCTTTAACCTGTGCTATACCCTTATCAGTAAGCACGTAGTGTCCATTTGTCACATATAATAGACCTTGTTTCTTTAGCTGTGAAGCAGCTTGATGAGTATAATCAGGCCTCCAGTTCAAATGCTCATGAATGGTACCGATGCCGTTTTCAACGTGCGCGATAGGTGTATCCATATGTGTATAAATATGGCATAGCATCATCGTTTCCCGATAATGGCGGCGTAAGTGACGTTGACGGCGGTATGTGGCGATATAGCCTGTCTTCGGTGTTGCGATAACAGCGATAATCAGTGCGATACCGATGGTGGTTGCAATGGAACCCGCGATGGATACGTCCATGGTGAAAGCTACTTCCGTACCAATGACAGCACAGATAATACCGATGATGATACTGCTAGTAAGCATGGCTTTCACAGAGTCAGTCCATAAATAAGCGATGACCGCAGGCCCAATCATGAGGCCGATGACGAGAATGGCGCCTACCGCTTGGAACGAGGCCACAACGGTGAGGGATACCATGGTCATGAGTACATAGTGGATGAGGGCTGGCATAAAGCCGAAGAGTCCCGCTAGTAGCGGATCAAAGGTAGATAATTGCAATTCTTTGTAGAACAGCATGACTAAAATTAAATTGATGAGCGCCACGCCTAGAGAAATCCATAGCGATACAGGCCCCAAGTCGGTGCCGTTCACAATCCATCGATCAAAGGGGGCAAAGGCTATTTCGCCGAGTAATGCGGTATCTACATCGAGATGAGCGTTACCACTGTATAGGCTGACTAGAATGATGGCGATAGAGAATAGAAGAGGGAAGATGATGCCGATAGACGCATCTTCGTTGACAAGCCCCGTATTGTGTATCATTTCCGTAAGCCATACGGTGCCTACACCAACCAAGGTAGCCCCGACGAGTAGAAATGGAGAGTTTAAATCTTCCGTCATAAAGAAAGCAAGCACGATGCCGAGGAATACGGTGTGTGTAATGGCATCGGCCATCATGGACATGCGACGCAATACGAGGAAGACCCCAGGGATGGCACATGCGATGGATACCGCAATGGCAATGAGCAATATCTCTGTATGAACTGTCATGGGGCACCTCCTATGCGAGGTTGTGCGTCCTCTGCTACGTAAATACTTTGCTGTGCCTTGGATTTGGGAGCCCTTGTGGTTTCTAACAATAATGCGTGCTTTGACTGTCTATTTTTGCGGAACTGCCAGAGCATACCTCTGTTAGGAGCAAAGATGAGACTCAGTAATACGAGAATCGATAAAATGACGATGATAGCTGGACCTGTCGGTAATTTTGGGACCGATGTACTCCAGATAGTACCGCTGATGGCGGATATCATGCCGAAACATCCTGCTAATATACACATGGTGCCCAGTTTATTCGTCCACTGTCTTGCCCCTACGGCGGGTGCAATGAGGAGGGAGCTAATCAAGATAGCCCCTACCGATTGAATGCCGATAATGATGGTCATGATCAATAATGAACGATATAAAATAAGGGTGAAAGTGACGGGAATTTGTAGTGTTTTGGCGTATTCCACATCGAAGGAGATAAGCTTTAACTCCTTCCAGAATAATGCGGTTAGCACGATGATGATAAGCGCCGCTGCAGATGTGATGTACACGTCGCGCGCTAATATGGTGGCTGCCTGTCCAAATATAAATTTTGAAAGTCCCGCTTGACCAGCATTGTTTAAGCTTTGTACATAGGTGAGCAATACCATACCGAACCCAAAGAAGGCAGAGAGTATGGTGGCTAAAGCGCCATCAAATTTGATCTTGCTGTTTTCTACGGTGATGGTAATGATCCAAGCCGCAGTGATAGAGGATAGGGCAGCACCTGCGATGAGAACTTCGATGTCCTTGATGCCCGTCAGCAAGAAGGCAATGACCACACCGGGTAGTGCTGCATGAGATAGGCCGTCACCGATGAGGCTTTCCTTGCGAAGTACCGCAAAGGTGCCAGCGATACCACTAGCGAGGCCTAATAGAGCCGTGCCGAGCAGTACCATCTGCGTCGTATAGGATTGGAGTATGGTCATACAATCCTCCCCTTGCCGTAGGTGCGCTCAATAGCTTCGTCCGTAAATGTATCTGCTACGGGGCCATAGGCGACAGTTTGTTTGTTTACCATCGTTACCCAATCGAAATATTGGGGCACCGTATTTAAATCGTGGTGGACGACGATAACCGTTTTGCCTCGAGCTTTCATTTCTTGTAAAAGCGAAATAATAGCATGCTCTGTGGTTTTATCGACGCCCTTGAAGGGTTCGTCCATGAGGTAAATATCTGCCTCTTGGACGAGAGCTCTTGCGAGGAAGACGCGTTGTTGTTGTCCCCCTGAAAGCTGGCGAATTTGTCTGTCCACATAGTCGCTCATGCCCATTTTTTCAATCATGGAGAGGGCGAGTTCCTTATCCTTTTTGCTAGGACGCTTAAACCAACCTAGATGACCATAACGGCCCATGAGTACTACATCTAGTACTGTGGTAGGGAAGTCCCAGTCTACGCTGCCACTTTGAGGGACGTAGGCGATTTTTTTGTAATCGTTTTTGTCCATCGCTAAGTGGTGATCGATATAAAATTTTACACTTCCTGAGATAACTGTTAGTAGACCGAGCATGGCCTTTAATAATGTGGACTTACCGGCCCCATTAGGGCCGACAATGGCCGCTAAGGAACCGATGGGTACCTTCATATCTACGTCCCATAATACGGGTTTTGTCGTATATGCTACGGTCATATCTTCAACTTCAACGGCCCATTCCATGGAAACCTCCTTGTATTAATGAGTGCCACTAGCTAATATTGCTAGTAGCACATGTACTTACAATAACAAAGTAAATTTGAGTCTATTTAAGTTAGTATACGTAAATTTAATTTGTCTTATTTAATTAAGAAAATCTAGCAATTGATTATTTAAGTGCTTTGGTAATTGTATCAATATTGGCTTTTACCATGCCGATATATGTACCGCCTTCAGTGCCTTCGGAGCCGAGAGAGTCGGAATATAATTCGCCACCGATGGCAACATTCCAGCCTTTAGCCTTAGCTGCTTCTTGAACGGCTTCAATTGTTTTATGTGGTACAGAAGACTCTACGAAAATCGCTTTAATTTTGTGGTCTACGATATATTGAACCAGTTCATTCACATCTTGTGTGCCTGCTTCTGTAGCAGTGCTTACACCTTGCAAACCTTTTACTTCAAAGCCGTATGCGCGAGCGAAGTATTGGAATGCATCATGAGCTGTTACAAGTACGCGAGATTCTTTCGGAATAGATTCTGCTTGAGCTTTAACGTACGCATCAGTTTCATCTAACTTAGTAAGATATGCGTCATAGCGTTTTTTGTAATCTTCTTTATGAGCCGGATCGGCTTTCGCAAGACCTTCGTATACTGCTTTTGCTGCTAGTTTCCAGTTAGCAACGTCAAACCAAATATGAGGGTCTTTTGTTTTTACACCATCTTCTTCGTCAAAGTCGAGCAATGTAGCTGGATCAATGGCATCAGATACGCGGATGGTCGCTTTATTTTGCTTTGTTAGATTATCGAAAATGGAGCCCATTTTACCTTCCAAGTGAATGCCGTTGTATACTACAACATCCGCCTTAGACATAGCTGTTACATCGCCTGCGCTAGCTTGATATAGATGAGGGTCTACACCAGGTCCCATGAGACCTTGTACGGTTACATGATCACCGCCGATTTCTTTTACTAAATCCGTTAACATCGTCGTTGTAGCTACGACATTAAGTTTTTTCTGACTATCTTGGGCTGTGTCCTTTCCGCAGCCTGCAAGGGCAAATACTATAAGTGCTAATGATACGACGACTAATAAAATTCGATTAAATTTCATAATAAGCCTCCTTTTTTATAGATACTAAATTTAAAAACATTAATGACTTTGTTTGAGAGAAATATTTTGTTCTAATAATGAAATAATTTGAAGAAGGAGAATATCTCTCTGAATTTAAACGGAAAAATAGCCGCTACTAACGTAGCGGCTAGTGGCAGTTATACAGTCTTCTGCTAAGGTCAAAATAATCTAGGGAATAAGTGCTTGTAGATGGCTAGGCCCAACGAGGGCAACGATACCAAGTACCATCATGACCTTCATTTGAATACGCTTTCTACGTCTCATGATGAACCTCCTTTGTGTAGTTTTTTGTCATATCAACTAGATATGTGAGTCCGGACAGTTATCTTGAATTCAATATATCATAAATGAGAAATTTTATCAATAAGAATTTATTCTTTTAATATTCATCTTTATTTAGTATGATATTATGCATAGGTAAAAGGTTAATAAGGAGGCTTCTTATGAATAAATTATTCCGATACGCTGCTGCAGCAGTACTCGTTGCATCTTTTGGCATGTTAAGTGATTATACAGCTGATGCAGCGAAGTTTTTAGAATCTCCAAGGGAGGTTACTATTGTAAAACCTGAGTTGCCTGAAATCCCTCAAACCGCTACGGTAGCGCCTGATATGCGCGTACGCTTCTTGATTGATAAAAAAGGTAATGTTAAAAATGTTTTCGTAGAGCGCTCTTCTGGATATGCTCCCGTTGATGAAGCAGTAAAAAAAGCAATTTTGCAGTGGAAGTTTACCCCTGCTATTGGCACAGATCAAAAGGCACACGAATCCATTATTGGGATGACAATTACTCTGCCTAAGCAAGCTGTGAAAGCTAAATAAGGAGAAAATGATGAATAAAGTGTTGCGTTGTATTATCTTAAGCTCATTGTTTGTAATGAGTATGGTAGCTTCTGTGTTGGCAGCTCCATATGATCCACCAGTAGCTATAGCTACACCACCTATTGACCGAGCATTGCTCGCTGCCTATGGTGAAGCTGCTCATGGTGCAGATATACGTTTTACCATCAAGGAAGATGGTTCTGTAGGGGACGTTGAAGTTGTCTCATCTAGTGGCTCTAGTGCTCTTGATGCAGCCATTGTTGATACTATTTCTAAATGGAGATTTAGTCCTGCCACAGATTCCAATGGTAAACCTGTAGCATCTTCTAAAACTGAATATATTGATTTTAAAAACTAATCAAAGGCACTCATACAGAACTGTACTCCAAAAATTGGACACAATTTTTGGAGTGCAGTTTTTGTATGCCAAAATATTCTAAAAAATAAAGTAAGGTTATTCTTTTTCATAACATTGGATGTGTAAATTTTAAAAATAAATCAAAATTGTATCTATAGCAACTGAAAATTACTTTCAAAATGATATAATAAAAATATAATTATAGATTAGCCCGTGGAGGTATAAGCATATGAATCCATTAAAACAAAAACTAGATATTAACAATGAACGTTACAGAATTATTGTGTCCATTAAAGAAGATTATTTAGATGGTAAATTGTCCTTAGAAGAGGGCAACCGCATTTTAAAAGAGAAACTAGGTACTTGTACACCTGATGAGTTTGCTTATGCAGAGCAAAGCTTGAAAGGTGTTTACAAGGACGAAGAAATCCTAGAGAAAATGGATGATCTTTTAGATTTATTTGACGGCGTTTTAGTACGTGCCGAAAATGAATACCCTGAAAACCATCCGTTGTGGGCATACTTGGAAGAAATCAACGCTGTTGAGAAGGTAGCGCTAGAAGCGGATGAATTATTAAAGCAAGAGAATTTTATCAAAAATCCGTGGCTTGGCGTTTTTGATTCCTTAGCAGAGTGGAGAACGCATCTGTCTCGTAAGCAAAATCAACTGTATCCAATGCTTGAGGACCACGGTTTTGACCGCCCAACGCGCATTATGTGGACCTTTGATGATGCTGTGCGCGATGCTATCTCTGCATCCTATGCATTGCTTCGGGAAGATAAGTATGAAGAATTCCTAGCGTCTGTGCCAGAAACTTTGGCGAAATTACGGGATTTGAATTCTAAAGAACTAGAAGTCTTATTGCCAACATCTTATAAATTGTTGAGTGACGAAGAGTTTGTTCGAATGAGTAAAAATGACCATGAAATTGGTTATGCTATCATCAATGCGCCAGGTTTATATGTAGTGCCAGGTATTAATGATTCTGCGGCGCAATTGAATGGTAACAATTCAGCTCAAGGTGGTGCTGTGTCTAACGAATTCTTAAATGATTTAGCCGGCTTGCTATCTAAATATGTAGGCCCTGTTGGTGGGGCGCCCGCTGATAAGGATGCAGTCCTCGATGTGGCAACGGGTAAATTGACATTAGAGCAAATTAATTTGTTGTTCCGTCATTTACCGGTAGATTTATCCTATGTAGATGAAAATGAACTAGTTAAGTTCTACAGCGATACGGCACATCGTATTTTCCCTCGCAGTGCGAACGTTATCGGCCGTGAGGTGAAGAATTGTCACCCCGCAAAATCCGTTCATATAGTAGAGGAAATCGTAGAGAAGTTCCGTTCTGGCGAACAAAGCCAAGCGGAATTCTGGATTAATAAACCAGGCTTGTTCATCTATGTTATCTACACCGCAGTACGCGATGAAAATGGTAAATTCCGCGGCGTATTGGAAATGATGCAAGACTGTACTCATATCCGTGAACTTGAGGGTTCCCGTACATTGTTGACTTGGGATAAAACTGATTTTGTAGGCGATGGTGGTAAAGAAAAATCCTTGGCTCAAGAGGCAGCAGAAGAGGTAGAAGAAGAACCATTAACAACTGATGCAAATGGTCGATTCCATATCGATGCAAAAACAACATTATCTAATCTAATTAAACATCGTCCAGATATTGTAGATTATTTGATTTCTTTAAATCCTAAATTTGAGAAATTAAAAACACCTATGGTAAAAGTAATGGCTAAGGTAGCAACAATCAAGATGATTGCAGAGCGCGGTGATTTTGAGGTAGATGATCTAATTAGTAAAATCGATGCATTTATCAATAAAGATAAGAAATAATTGTATTTTTTAAACGTGAAAGAGGCAAGTGCTTAGGACCTTGCCTCTTTTTCGTTTTGCTATTTGACTAGTTGATTTGTAAATATAACTAGTTACTTTGTAACTATGTCTAGTTTTTAAGGTGTTCTATTGCATACTAATAGTTTCATGCCGCTAGGTATTAATTTATTACATTACAAATGTGTTGCACTAATTCAAAATAAACATACATTAATTTCCTATAAATCATTTGTTTTATGTATACAAATTTGATTGAAAAGGGTAAAATAGAAAATAATGAAAGTATTTGCCTTAGCAGTGTTTTCATGTACAACATTACTTTTACAAGAGAAATTACTAATATATTTAAAGGTGAGGATCTAGATACTATGTCTACAAGACGCGTTTGGAAGCAAAGTGAAATCAAAACAAACCCATTATTTTCTATGATGCGCAGTACAATTGAAACTGCATTCTATGGGAACAATGTAACTCCTGTAACATCTGTGGCACAAGCGTATCAATTAGCCTCTGAAGAGCCAGGTGTTATCGTTCTCGATATGCCAGTATTTAAACCGTTAGAGCAAGGTTTGCCAGCTGATGCAAAGGTTCTTGTTACAAACGATGGTAAAACTACTGGTCGTTATGCTAAAGCTCGCCGTATTATTGGCGATGAAGGCATAGATGAAGTTGAACTCTCTAACATTGCACGCGATGCAGTATATGATAGCCGCAATAAAGAGTGGATTTCTGCGGAATCTATCGTTGGTCTTGATAAAAAATTCACAGCTCGTGCTCATTTAATGATTCCAAAAGATCACGCGTCTATTTTGTATTCTTGGCTTATGAACTTTAAGTTCTTTGATGCGGCTGTAAAAGAGTTCTACAATGATAGTGTGGACATTCCGGAAGGCGATATCTATATTTACTCTGATCCTGACTATGTTGTGCCAGGTCATCCAGGTGGTCTTGCTATTTTTGACCCTGCTCATAACTGTGCCATGATTCTTGGTATGCGTTACTTCGGGGAGCATAAAAAAGGTACGCTTACACTTGCGTGGTCCTTGGCAAATCGCTTCGACTATGTTGCATGCCACGGCGGTATGAAACGTTACAACCTTGAAGGTGGTAAAACATATACTATCGGTGTATTCGGTTTGTCCGGTTCCGGTAAATCCACATTGACTCATGAAAAACATGGTGGTCGATATGATATTTCTATCTTGCATGACGACGCGTATGTTATCAATACAAACGATTTGAGTTCTATTGCTCTTGAACCTACATACTTCGATAAAATGCAAGATTATCCTGTGGAACATCCTGCTAATGAATTCTTGTTAACACTACAAAACGTAGGTGTAACAATAGATGAAGATGGTCGCAAGGTTGTATTGGCCGAAGATGTGCGTAATAGCAATGGTCGTGCTATCAAATCTCAATTCTGGACAGATAATCGCGTAAACTACGTTGGTGAACCTGTTAATGCCATAGTATGGCTTATGAAAGATAAAACTTTGCCACCTATTCTTAAAATTGATGATCCAGTATTGGCATCTACTATGGGTGCAACGCTGGCAACTCGTCGTTCTACAGCGGAAAAACTGGATGCTCATGTCGATCCAAATGCACTCGTTATCGAACCTTACGCAAATCCATTCCGTACATATCCATTGGTTCGTGACTATGAAAGCTATAAAAAATTGTTCTGCGAATGTGGCGTTGAATGCTACATCATGAACACAGGCTTCTTCTTGGAAAATAAAATTCCTAAAGAAGTTACTCTTGATTTGTTAGAGCGTTTGGTGGAAGGTACATTAGAATTCAAACCATTCTGTGAATACGAAAATCTTTCCTATGTAGAGGTACCAGGTTTTGAACCTCCATTCGAAGTACGTGAATACCATCACCAATTACACCAAGCTTTCGAATTCCGTTATGACTATGTGGAAAAACTTAAAGGTCATAAAAACGAATTACCTCAAGAAGTATTGGATGTACTTAAATCCTTAATGTGATCTAAAAATTAAAAAGGGCTGTAATAGAATGCGGCTCTATCGCATCCAATATGTAGTTCGTTTACCTTATAAGACATACCAAGAAATTTAGCTTTGTAAGACACTAAATTTCTTGGTATTTTTATTTTTCCCCATGTATATGTAACATATATTTTAGTAATGTATGGCTATAATAGAAATAATGTTTTATTATAAGACTTGTATACGGACATAGTTATAAGGACTTCTATATGGACATAAAAGACATTAAATATATTAGTACCATCGTTGAGATGGCATCATTTTCAAAGGCATCTAAAAAATTATATATTTCTCAGCCTGCGTTGAGTCAGGGGATTCGTCGTATTGAAGCAGAGCTAGGTGTTACGTTGTTTGTTCGTGATCGCACAAAAGTCGTGCCAACTGCTGCGGCGTTACAAGTTGCAAAAGAGGGCATGCCGTTAGTTTTAAAGGTGGAGGCTTTAACGCAATCTATCATTAATCAAGGCACAGATGTAGCCTATCATGTGCGTATCGGCTTGTCTCAATTCTATGGACATCATATGCTTGGGAAAACATTGAAAAGCTTTCAACAGATTGAACCTACTTGGGAGTTCCATGTTGTAGAGGGAGAATCTCACTTTTTGGAACAGCAAATTTGTGATGGCTTAGTAGATGTAGGATTATTTCCAACGCCGATTTATTCTCAGGACCTTGAAAGTTATCCCGTTTTAGATGAACAGATTTTATTGGCCATTAGTGTGGAAAACAAGAAGGCCATAGATATTGCAGATTCTCTCATGACTAATGATGGAATTCGAGAAATTGCACCCTTTGGAGCATTTCCGTTTATTTTGCTAAGAGAGGGACTCAAATTGCGGACGTTGGTAAACCGTCTGTGTCAAGCGGAATCCTTTGTGCCAAAAGCCGTAATTGGCGCTGAAACTTTAGATTCATGCCGGTCCTTGGTAGAAGATGATTATGGTATTACATTCTTGCCGAGCACGCTCAATAGCAAGGGGGATGACGATAAGGTTAAATTTTATCCTCTTGCATCGAAACTTTGTTTCCGCCAATTAGTTCTTGTGGCGAGGTCTGATAGGGCAAAACGTTTCCATTTATCTGAAGTAGCACATATTATGCAGCAATTTTTGTAATGTATAGGTATAAAGATATTTAGGTGGCATATCTTGAGGAGGTAGAGCATATTAATGAATTAATAATTAATACATAAATTAATACGTAAATCAATCAATAAATTATAGAGGCTAATTCCTGTAAAGTTTAGGAATTAGCCTCTTTTTATTTATGAAAAGAAACTGAAAGAATCGAATTAAATAAATATAGTAATTATCATATTCTTAGATATAGATGCGTCAAAAATTTCTCAAATTTTAATTGACAAATGTCTTTTCAGAAAATATACTTATAGTAGTTTAAAACATATTTAGGAGATAGGATTTAAAACCCATCATTGTAGTGGATTTAAAGTGAATTAAAAGTAGAATATGTTTTTGTTATTATTGGTTGGCCTATGTAGGCCCCTAGGAGGTTTCAAATGAGTAAAGATGTGGAAAACAAAAATACCCATGATCATAATCATGGTGAACAACATGATCATGGTCACAATCATAATCATGAACATCATTGCCACTGTGGTGGTCATGATCATCATGGTCACGACCACGATCATCAACATGACCACGATCATGACCATGGTCACGACCATAGTCATGCAAAGGCCCTTCCGACGGATAAATGGGTGCCACACACTCATGAACCAGGGGTACCTCATGAACATGGCGTAAATGACTATATGAAAGCCGTTGCTGAGTATCGTAAAACATGGCCTACAAAACAAGATGTTATTGAACAAACACCAGATCCTGCGGTACGCGAAATGATTCTTCGCATGGAGCAAATCGGTTGCGATACAGTATTTGACCGTTTTGATAAACAACAACCACAATGTACATTCGGTATTGCCGGTGTATGTTGCCGTATCTGCTTCATGGGGCCATGTAAAATTACACCTAAGAGCCCTCGTGGTGTCTGTGGTGCCAATGCTGATCTTATCGTAGCTCGTAATATGACACGTGCTGCTGCAGGTGGTTTGACTCAACATGGTGCGCATGCTCGTGAAATCTTGATTTCTTTGAAAGCGGCTGCTAATGACCAATTGGATATTCCAATTTTGGGGGAAGAAAAAATCCGTACTGTATGTAAAGCTTTCAATATCCCTGAAGAAGGCCGTTCCTTAAAAGAAGTGGCAAATGACTTGGCAGATGTTCTATTAGAAGATTTGAGCCGTGCATTACCTGGCGAATATAAAACAATTACTGCGATGGCTCCTGCTGAACGCCGCGAAGTTTGGAAAAACTTGGATATCTTACCTATTTCTGCATACAATGAAGCCTTCGATGCATATCATCGTACATGCGTAGGTACAGATGGCGATTGGGAAAGCAACATGAAGCAATTCTTACGTTGTGGCCTTGCTTTCACATTCACTGGCGTAGTGGCAGCGGATATCGCAACAGACGCATTGTTCGGGCAAGGTGGTCGTCGTACTTCCAAAGTTAACATTGGTGCCTTGAAAAAAGGGTATGTTAACATCGCTGTTCATGGTCACTTGCCAACATTAGTATCTCAAATTTGTACAATTGGTGCCTCTGAAGAGTATTTAGAAAAAGCGAAAGCTATCGGTGCCAAAGGTATCCAATTCTATGGTATTTGTTGCTCTGGCTTGTCCAGCATGTACCGCTACGAAAATGTTATTCCATTGTGTAATGCTATCGGTGCGGAACTTGTACTTGGTACTGGCGCACTCGATTGCTGGGTAGCTGACGTTCAAGACGTTTACCCTGCTATTATGGACGTAGCACGTTGCTTCAACACAAAAGTTATCACTACATCTGATGCAGCTCGTTTACCAGGTGCAGAACACATCGGCTACGACCATCATCACACTAACTTGGCTGAAACAAAAGAATTGGCTCGTAAAATCTTGGATCGTGCTCTTGAAGCTCATGAATTGCGCAAGGGTATGCCTGTATTCATTCCGCCATATGAAATTACTGCAGAAGTTGGTTTCTCTCCAGAATCCACTGTTAAACATTATGGTTCCTTCAAACCATTGGCAGAGGCATTAAAATCTGGTAAAGTTCGCGGTATCGTTAACGTAGTAGGTTGTTCCAATCCTCGCGTTATCTACGAAAAAGCAACTGTAGATATCGTTGATACACTTATTAAAAATGGCTGTATCATCCTTACAAACGGTTGTGCATCCTTCCCATTGATGAAACTTGGCTATTGCAATACAGATGCTAACAAGAAATGTAGCCCTGCATTGCAAGAGTTCTTGGGTGATGATCAGCCACCAGTATGGCATGTGGGCGAATGTGTAGATAATGCACGTTCCTCCGGCATCTTCGGTGGTATTGCTGCAGAGCTTGGCCTTAATTTACCACAATTGCCATTTGCTATGTCTAGCCCTGAATGGTCTAACGAAAAGGGGATTGATGCATCCCTTGGCTTCCGCTTGATGGGGATTAACTCTTACCACTGTGTTGAGCCACCTACACAAGGCTCTGATGCCGTTACAAAATGGCTTAAAGAAGACACTAAGGACATCTTAGGTTCTGTTATGTATGTAAATACTGATCCTGCTAAAGTAGCTGAAAAAATCTTAGCTGATATCGATGAAAAACGTGCTGCTTTAGGTTGGGCTGAAGTAAAATAGTTTATCTTTTGATAGATTATAATTTGTAGTTAAGTATAAAAACACCCTCTATAGATCTTATAGTTATTATGACTATTAGAATTAAGAGGGTATTTTTTATTGTTTGTGGATAGATTTTTTACTAGTCTTGTATTAGCCGTAGTATAATGTACTAATTGTTTTAGACCTATTAAAGTGTGATGGTTTCACCATCTTCAGGCACTGCTACATGGCTTTCAATGTTGGTGCCTTTGATAAATTTGCGCACATCCTTACGACTTGTTGCAGTATGATTAACTGTATCCATGTGAACCGCGATGATTTTAGCCTCTGGTTTACGTACCACCATGCGGCCAATATCTTTTGTACCCATAATAATACTATCTTCAAAGCCTAAAATTTGAGCATATCCAGTGTTCATAATAATAACGTTAGGGTCGAAGCGAAGGAGGGCCTTCTCTACATCACTTGTCCAAACTGTATCGCCTACAAGGTACACAGTTGGTTCGTCTGCTGCTTCAAAAATAACGCCCATCGCATCGCCTGCTAATGGTGCGAGAACTGGATTGGCATACATTTCTACAGTGCCGTGAGAGCCACCTGTTTTTCTCAATGTGATGCCATTAAACTCTAGACTTTCAAAAATAATGCGTACATCGTTAAAACCTTGAGTAGTAATAAGTTCTTTATCTGCTGTATTTTGTACAAAAATAGGAAGTGATTTTGGAATAGAATTGATTGCCGTATCATCCCAATGATCGAGATGTGTATGTGTAACTACTACTGCAGTTACATTGCTTAATAAATCGTCCATTGATAGAGGTAAATCAACCATAGGCATTCTTTGTTGATAGTTAAATGTTCCTTCAAAGCCAGGATAAGTATCTTTTGGTGCTAAGAATGGATCAATAAGAAATGTTGTGTTTTTTATTGTTAATTTTCCCGTTGCATTTCGAATGTGAGTATATTGTGTCATAGTTATCTCCTTAATTGAATTATTATTGATTTAATTGAATAGATTATTATTTGTAATCTCTAGAATTAGTGTACCTTGTTTTGTTATACTAGTCTCAACAATAATTAACACTCTGTTTATTAATAGACATATTGTATAAAAGTGTCTATATTGGAGGTTTTATGATAACTCGAAAAGAAATGACACGTAGGTTGTTAAAAGAAGGGTTGCTTAGTTGTTTAGAGAACCATTCTTTTGAGTCTGTAACAGTAACATTGTTGTGTAAAACGTCAGGTATAACTCGTTCTACTTTTTATTTACACTATAGTAATATTATGGAAATTGTTGATGATTTAGTGGATGATGCAATCGCTTATTCAAACCCGGGAATGGTAGATAATAATAATTTACAAACTATAGCTAAAACCTTATCAGCTGCTTCTGATTCTGTGTCATTGAGAGAAGCATACGATTCTATTTTTGATAGACTGCCGTTATGTCAGCGTATTATACGACATAAAAAGTATTTACCTTTATTTCTAGATGAGCAAATTGCAGAATATGTATTACAACGCATTATACGGCGTGAAAAAGATCGGCAAGGGCTCGTTATGGCAGAAGCACTTGGGATTTCATTTGATGTGGGTGTATCCGTTTTTGTATTTTTAGTACATGGACTATACGCTATTAATAAAGAATACAAGTGGTCTCAGAGCGATAAGTGGTTAGAAGCTCAGAAAATTATTTTTGAACTCGTTTATCGTGGTTTACAAAGTAAATAGTATTCATACCCGCTTATGTTTTAGTATTCTATGAAGTTTTTATACAACGAAAAAAGGACTCCATTGGGAGTCCTTTTTTCATGTAAGGGGAGTGTTAGTATTAATATCAAATGAATCATGTATTTAAACAAGTAGTAGGTTTGGGGTTAGTATTACTTGTCGGGAGATAAATACACGTACGGCAACCAGGGAATTGTTACCTCTATCTATCATTTGACATTATTATTATAGGAATGGTAAATGAGTTAAAAATGAAGAAATTTAATAAATTTCTTTAAATTTCTTATATTTGTAAAAAACATGGTAATTAATTTTAATTATTGTTGATAAATATGGGACAATTTTGGTATTATATAAAGGAGAAGTTGTATATTTTATAAAGGTTTATCTACATTAAGCTTTTATAAAATATACAGCTCGATAGCATGAGAGGGGCAGTCATATGAGTAAAATATTCACCATATTAACACTTTTGTGGCTACTCAGTATAGGGGGGACTACTAACGCAACGGACTGGTACTATGTTGGACCAGATGCATCAGGAAACCAATTATTTATTGACAATGACAGTGTACAGAAGAGTGATTACGATGCGCTTTTGTGGCTGCGAGTTAATGAACTGGGTGGCGACGAATTGCGATATAAAGTTTATATCAGTAGATATAATCGAACCATGGAAACATTGAAGGTAGATGCGTACATGTCAGACGGGACGCCGTATGAGAATGTAGAATTTAATGAGAATCCTGAGCCCATTGCAGGGAACACAAATGGTCAAGCCATTTATATTTTATTATGGAAATAAAAGAACCATCTAGTACAGCAAACTAGATGGTTCTTTTTATGTGTAAAATATTTATAAAGCATTAGGGAATATTTTATATACTACATCCTCTAGATGTAGAGAATGGTATATATGAGGTTTTTAGACTTGAGCTGTATTGCGAGTCAACTCCAAGTCTTGAATCATTTGGAGATCGTTTTGAGGTGAACGACCGCCAGTAGTTAAGTAGCCACCAACCATGATACCGTTTAGGCCACCTTTTAGAGCATAAGCTTGTAAGTCTCGTAGATTTACTTCGCGGCCACCTGCAGTCCGTATCAATGCGTTTGGCAAGATGAAACGGAATACAGCGAAGGTACGTAAGATATCCAATGGACGTAAAGCTTCGTTGCTTTCAAATGGAGTCCCTTTAACAGGATTCAAAATGTTTAATGGCACGGAGTCAATATGTAAACGTTTAAGTTCGAACGCCATTTCAACGCGTTGTTCTAATGTTTCGTTAAGACCAAGAATGCCGCCAGAGCAAACACGGATGCCTGCTTTTTGCGCATTATCTATGGTAAACATTTTGTCTTCGTAGGAATGTGTAGTACAAATATCTGGGAAGTGACTAGGTGCCGTTTCGATATTGGAGTGGTATCGAGTAACGCCAACTTCTTTTAATTTGAGTGCTTGTTCGTAAGTTAACAACCCAAGGGAACAGCAGATTTCAAGACCAATTTCATTTTTGATACGGCCTAATACATGGATGATTTGATCAAATTCATCAGGGTTATTAGTATTACGACCACTTGTTACGATGGAAAAACGAATTGCACCAGCCTCTTTAGCTTTACGTGCTGCTTGGAGAATGCTTTCTTCATCCATGAAAGGATACTCCTGAACGCCTGTGTTGTGGTGTGCGGATTGAGCACAGAATTTACAGTTTTCAGGACATTTGCCGGACCGAGCATTAACAATGGCACATACATCCACAGAATTATCATTGAAATGTTGGCGAATTTTATCAGCCATAGCGAGTAGAATCATGGTATCATCATCTGAAGTATGAATCAGCTCAATTGCTTCTTCTTTTGTAATTTCGCCGCCGTTCATGATGCGGTTTGCAATGGTAAAAATTTTTTCGTATGTACCCACTTGGGATGGTTGTTGATCTATAGGCAAAGCCATAATAGCCTCCGGTAAATTGTTAACTTAATAAAAACATAATATATTGACAATTTGATTGTAAACGTTCACGTATAAATTGTCAACTTAATACATGAATTGGTTAACAAAATAATAACATGTTATGGTTCATATCTTATGATGAAAGAATATGAGCTTATCTTATAATTTATATTTATTAATAGTTAAGAGAAGTTTAGTTTAA
>OBVN01000114.1_pt1 | contig 50342 bp, 11 predicted proteins | sample 1476171 | NCBI WGS metagenome assembly OBVN01 (sample SAMEA2580014, study PRJEB22360) | human gut metagenome | biome: human gut; feature: human-associated habitat; material: faeces | place: Denmark | collected 2008/2010
TTATGGTTGGTTTTGACTGTGTCAAAACCCGCACTCTGGCATATGTTCAATCATTATGATTGATTACCTATCATTGTTCAGTTTTCAAAGATCTGCGCCCCTTCATATGGGGTACTTGAATATAATAACATTTCCATATACTGATGTCAACAAAATTTGGACAATTTTTACGACAAATTTCAGGAAAATTTTATCATTATTTTTGCACAATTTCACAGCCTAATTTTACAGATTTAAAACTTGAGTTATATTACTTTTTAGGCATGTCATATAGAAAGAATTTAAAATAAAAAGAAGACGCAACAAGAATACATCTATTGCATTCTGTTGCGACTTCTTGTCTATATGACAGTGTGTTAATAGAATCCCTTATTTGTGTCTCAACACTGTATATAAAAACTTTTATATATAAGGTTATTGCAACTGTACATTCCTTATAACAAAAGCTATACATATAATGTGATTATATGTATTAGATGATTAGTTATCTGTCTGAATCGCTTCACGAAGGTTAATTTCGTGCATGTCTCTAACAGAAGGTTCTTCTGCAGACATATTTTTTACAGTTTGTTTTGTAGCAAACCAAACTGCTTCATTCATGTAATAACGCAATTCTTCATTAGATACATGTTCTTGATCTTGTGCCATGATATCAAGCATAGCATCTTCCAATGCTTGTGCTTCTTCATCAGTCAAAGGACCGCCAACGGCCTTTTGTTTTTGAAGCAATTCATTCATGCGATCAACCATGCTGCGCAATACATTGTAACCATAGCTATTTGTGTAACCTTGGTCCTTATCATATTTAGGGAATGTGTAATAGCTATACTCGTTTTTATTACGGTTTTCACCATTCCAGTTCAATGCAGTTTCTTGGCCATGTACATAACCTAAAGAATGTTTACGGAAATAATCAGCATAGTTATGCTTATCTTTAGAATGTAACCATTTAGCTTCTTCTTTAGTTAACGCTTGATGATTATTCTTTTTGCTTTCAGCTAAAGCAATGTGTTTTTCCGCATTTTCCCATGCTTTCACAAATTCATGGATACTTTGTACCGCCTGAGGGCTAGCCACAGGAACCAATACAACAGAACCTGTTGTAGGCACTTTAGCTGGATTTGGTAAAAGCAATGGATCATCAAATGTAGCAGATGCCGCATTAACATGGAATACGCCACTGCCAAATAATACTGCCGCTGTGAAAGCAAGCAAAGTGGATTTTTTCATTATATATTCCTCTTTTCTATCAACGAATTAAATCGGGTGGGAGGACCCCTAAAAGGGAATCCTCAACCCGTAATGTTCAGTATGAACGTATTATAAACCTAGTCTTGCCATCATTGCAGCAATATTAGCTTTCATTTGTTCATTTTCAGCTTTCAAATCAGCTACTTCACCTTTTAATCCTTGATTTTCAGCTTTCATTGCAGCAAGTTCACGTTGCATTGCATATGTAGAACTGATAGGTCCTTTACGATAACGATCTGCAGTTTCTGCTTCGCCGTCTCTGTTACCTACTTTCCAAGTTACACCAGCATTTGCCATCATATGGCTATTGCTGCCTGCCCAAGCTACACCAGCATGTAACATCATGGATTCATTTTTGTAATGAGCCACACCTAATGCCAATGCGGAGTCGCCACGGTAGTTACCGTAACCTGCCATAATTTGAGTAGGTTCGTAAGGGTCATAAGCCATAGGTTTCAATGCGGACAACGCGGAGGACATAGCACCAACTTGACGAACTTCGTTTACAACATTATTCATGCTGTTAGCAACACGATTAAGTTGGGAACCATTAACAGCATCAGTAGAAGTGGAGCTAATTTCGCCTGGTGCTACGTTAGTAATCTTATTACCACCGTTGTTCAAACCAGAGCTTGTTAAGGATACGCTGCCACCACCATTATTTTTGATTGTGATACCGTTACCGTTTGTCACAGTTGTATGACCGGAGTTATCCATAGTTGTAATGGAATTGATACCAGTAATATCTTTTGCCAAACGAACATTCAAGCTGCCGTTATTATCGGAGATAACACCGATATTGTTTGCAGTGGAAAGTTTGCTTTCATCAGTAACGCCACCTTTAACAGTCACTTTTTGACCTAGGTCACGATGGAATTCACCTTTATCACCTGCAAAGTCTAAGCCAGCTTTCTTAAGGCCGTCGATACCTTTCTTCAAGTCACCGATGTTAGCACCATTTGTTAAGCTGCTGCTATTATCAGCAATATTGTTGATATCTTCGCCTTCGCCATAACCACTTGCCATGTTAACTACTTTATTACCGCCATTGTTCAAGCCGTCCTTAGTCAATGTTACTGCACCAGTACCATCTTTAGGGGAACCTTGACCTGCTGGAGGAGTAGTAATTGCAACACCGTTGCTGCTAACAGTAGTAGTTACTTTAGTACCACCCATGCCGGATGTAACTACCATGCCATCTGCAGTTGTTCTTGTGCTCTTAGTCCGTTTATCAGTAGTTACAACACCATCAGCAGTCAATTCAGTGGCCTTAGTTGGATTATCTACAAGTACACCTTTAGCTGTTGTTTGAGTTGTATTATTTTGATTATCGGATACTTTCACATTACCTGCAGTAAGAGCAGTTGTATTACCTAATGTATCAGTGCTTGTAACACCTACACCATTTGTTACAGTAGAGAATTTCTTATCGTCAGTAGTGGTAATCACACTGCGTAAGTTCAAGTCTTTTTTGATATCTACAGTGTATGTTTTGGACTTATCCGCATTTGTTGTAGATGTTACAGTTGTATTGCCGCTATCGCCAGCTTTCACTGTTGTTGTTGCTGCCGCCATGCTGCTCTTCAACTGTTGAACGTTAACTGCATCTGTATCATTTACACCAGCTGCCACGTTAGTAATCTTTTGATTATTTGCGTTTAAGCCTTCGTTAGAAATGTAAGTTTTACCGCCTACAGATACGCCCTTATCATCAAGAACAACTTGTTTGTTTGGATCGGAACCAACAGTTACGGAATCAAGACCTTTAAGGTTCTTAGCGAGTTTAACGTTCAAGTTGCCGTTTTCATTAACTACGCCAATGTTACCATTTGAAAGTTTAGAAGCATCAGCTTCGCCACCTTTGAGTTCCAATGTTTGACCGAGGTCTTTATGGATAGCTTCACCGGAGTCGCCTTTGAAGTTCAAGCCTTTCTTAGTCAAGTCTTGAGTGTTCTTATCAATTTTGTTGTCTACAACTTTCAATTGATCTTCTGTTGCAGCTTGACCATTAGTGATCTTATTAGGATCCCAAGTTCTGTTAGTCAAATCGTTAACAGTACCAGAACCACCGTTGATAGTTACCTTGCCGGAGTTGATAGTGCCGTTTGTACCATTGATATTTACAGCATTAGCACCTTCGCCAGCTCTAATGATACCTGTTGTACCATCGAAATGAACTGATGTACTACCGGAGCCCAATGTCACTGTGTCTTTCAAGTTTACAGTGTATGTTTTAGCTTTTGTAAGATCGTTGATTTCTTCTTCAACATGGATGTTCTTGCTACCTTTTACCTTAGTATCGGACGCAGCTTTTACTTCGTTCAATTGTTTAAGGTTAACAGCATCACTATCTTCTGTACCAGCTTTAACATTTTTGATTTGCGTATTGTTAGCATTGAAGCCGTTATTTGTAACAAATGTATTACCACCAATAGTCAAGCCATTGTTGTTGATTGTTGTTTGACCAGTTGTTACGCTGTTCAAGCCTGTTAAATCTTTTGCAAGTTTAACATTCAACTTACCGTTTTCGGATACCACACCGATATTGTTGTCAGACAATTTAGCTTTATCAGTAATGCCACCTACAACATCCAATGTTTGACCAAGATCTTTATGGATTACTTCGCCAGAATCAGCTTGGAAGTTTAAGCCTTTCTTAGTCAAGTTTTCAGTGTTCTTATCAATTTTGTTATCTACAACTTTCAATTGATCTTCTGTTGCAGCTTGACCGCTTGTGATGTTATTAGGGTTCCAAGTAATGTTAGTCAAGTTGTTTACAGTACCATTTGCACCGTTAACTAGAACTTTACCTGCATTAATGTTGCCTGTTACACCATTGATAGTTACTGCATTCGCACCGTTACCAGCTTTTACGATACCTTTTGTACCGTCGATGTTAACTGCTGTGTTACCGGAACCTAATGTTACAGTATCTTTCAATGCAACTGTGTAAGTTTTAGCTTTTGTAGTTGGATCTACAGCTTCATCAACATTGATGTTTTTGCTACCTTCTACTTTTGTATTAGATGCAGCTTTTACATCGTTCAATTGTTTAACATTTACAGCATCATTATCTTCTACGCCAGCAGTTACGTTTTTGATTTGCGTATTATTAGCGTTGAAGCCATTATCTGTAACGAATTGTTTGTTGTTGATTGTCAAGCCATCATTGTTGATAGTTGTTTGACCAGTTGTTACGCTGTTCAAGTTTGTTAAGTCTTTTGCAAGTTTAACATTCAACTTACCGTTTTCGGATACAACACCGATATTGCCATCAGACAATTTAGCTTTATCAGAAATGCCACCTACAACATCCAATGTTTCACCAAGGTTTTTATGAATGCTTGTTGCATCATCGCCTTGGAAGTTCAAGCCTTTATTAGTGTTGTCTGTAACTTTTTGATCTACAGATTTCAATTGGTCTTCTGTTGCAGCTTGACCGCTTGTGATATTGGCAGGATCCCAAGTTTTGTTAGTCAAGTTGTTTACAGTACCGTTTGTACCGTTAACAAGAACTTTACCAGCATTGATGTTACCTGTTACACCATCGATTGCCACTTTACCAGCATTGATTGTGCTGTTCACACCATTGATAGTTACTGCATTCGCACCGTTACCAGCTTTTACGATACCTTTTGTACCGTCGATGTTAACTGCTGTGTTACCGGAACCTAATGTTACAGTATCTTTCAATGCAACTGTGTAAGTTTTAGCTTTTGTAGTTGGATCTACAGCTTCATCAACATTGATGTTTTTGCTACCTTCTACTTTTGTATTAGATGCAGCTTTTACATCGTTCAATTGTTTAACGTTAACAGCATCGTTGTCTTCTACGCCAGCAGTTACGTTTTTGATTTGTGTATTGTTAGCATTGAAGCCATTAGCTGTAACGAATTGTTTGTTGTTGATTGTCAAGCCATCGTTGTTGATAGTTGTTTGACCAGTTGTTACGCTGTTCAAGCCTGTTAAATCTTTTGCAAGTTTAACATTCAACTTACCATTTTCGGATACTACACCGATGTTGTTGTCGGACAATTTAGATTTTTCAGTAATGCCACCTACAACATCTAATGTTTGACCAAGATCTTTATGAATTACTTCGCCAGAATCAGCTTGGAAGTTCAAGCCTTTCTTAGTCAAGTCAGTGCTGTTGTCAGTGATTTTCTTATCAACAATTTTCAATTGGTCTTCTGTTGCAGCTTGACCACTTGTGAAGTTTTTGCCATCCCAAGTAATGTTTGTCAAGTTGTTTACAGTACCAGCAGCACCGTTAACAGTCACTTTACCGGAGTTGATAGTGCCGTTTGTACCATTGATAGTCACAGCATTAGCACCGTCACCAGCTTTTACAATACCTGTAGTACCGTTGATGTTGATTGCATTATTGCCAGAACCTAAAGTTACATTGTCTTTCAATGCTACTTTGTAAGTTTTAGCTTTTGTATTAGGGTCTACTGTGGAGTTAACATTGATGTTTTCGCTACCTTCAACTGTAGTGTTAGACGCATTTTTAACTTCATTCAATTGATTCAAGTTAACTGCATCATTGCCGTCAGTACCAGCTTTTACGTTTTTGATTTGTGTATTGTTAGCATCAAAACCGTTAGCTGTAACGAATTTCTTACCACCAATTGTTAAACCTTCGTTATTAATTGTTGTAGCACCAGTTGTTACACTTGTTAAGCCAGTCAACTCTTTAGCAAGTTTAACATTCAACTTACCGTTTTCAGATACCACGCCGATGTTATTGTCAGACAATTTAGCTTTATCGGAAGTACCACCTACAACATCTAATGTTTCGCCAAGATCTTTATGAATACTTGTAGCGTCATCGCCTTTGAAGTTCAAGCCCTTCTTAGTCAAGTTACTACCATTGTCAGTAATTTTCTTATCAACAACTTTCAATTGATCTTCTGTTGCAGCTTGACCGCTTGTGATATGGTCAGCATCCCAAGTGATATTTGTTAAGTTGTTTACAGTACCTTTAGCACCGTTAACAAGAACTTTACCGGAATTGATATTGCCTGTTACACCGTCAATCGCTACGTTACCAGCATCAATTGTGCTGTTTGTACCGTTGATAGTTACAGCATTATTGCCTTCGCCAGCTTTCACAATACCTTTTGTGCCGTCGATATTAACAGCAGTATTGCCAGAACCCAATGTTACTGTGTCTTGTAAACCAACTGTATAAGTCTTAGCTTTAGTAAGTGGATCTTCAGAATCAGTTACATTGATGTTTTTACCTGCTTTTACAACAGTTTTAGCTGCCGCTGCGTTATTGGATACTTCTTTCAACTGTTTAAGGTTAACTGCATGGTTATCCTCTGTACCAGCTTTCACGTTTGTGATTTGAGTATCGTTAGCATTGAAGCCGTTGCTTGTAACAAATGTGTTACCACCGATTGTCAAACCATTGTTGTTAATAGTTGTAGCACCAGTTGTTACGCTGTTCAAGCCTGTCAAATCTTTAGCAAGTTTAACATTCAATACGCCGTTGTTATTAACTACGCCGATGTTATTTTCTGAAAGTTTAGATGCATCAGCTTGACCGCCAGAGATTTTCAATGTTTGACCAAGGTCTTTATGAATTGCAGTACCTGCATCGCCTTGGAAATTCAAGCCTTTTTCTACGATTTCAGTTTTTGTAGTATCAATTTTATTGTCTACTACTTTCAATTGATCTTCTGTAGCAGCTTGACCATTAGTAATAGCTTTAGGATTCCAAGTTCTGTTAGTCAATTCATTAACAGTACCTGTAGTACCATTAATAGTCACTTTACCGGAGTTGATAGTACCATTTGTGCCATTGATAGTCACAGCATTATCGCCAGTGCCGGCTTTCACGATACCTGTTGTACCGTTGATATTGATAGCTGTATTACCTGCGCCTAATGTTACTTCATCTTTCAAGCCTACAGTATATGTTTTAGCTTTAGTTACATTGTCGATGCTTTCATCAACTTTAATGTTTTTACCTTCAGCTACCTTTGTATTTGCTGCAGATGCACTGTTGGATACTTCTTTCAATTGCGCCAAGTTTACTGCATCGCTATCGATTGTACCACGAGCAACGTTAGTAATCTTGTTACCACCGTTATCCAAACCAGTTTTAGTAAGGGATACAGATGCATTGTTTGTAGCACCGTTGCTGATAGTTACACCGTTGGAAGTAACTTTTGTATCACCTACAGTTACGCTGTTCAAACCTTTAAGGTCTTTTGCCAAACGAACTTTCAAGTCGTTAGAGCCATCGGATACAACACCGATATTGTCTTCAGCAGTCAATTTGGATGCTTCTGTAATGCCACCTTTAACGTTTACTTGTTCGCCAAGTTTTTTATTGATTACATTACCGGAGTCAGCACCGAATTTCATGCCTTTATTGATCAATTCTTCTTTAGTCTTGAACAATTGGCTGCCGTTAATAGCATCTGTGGATGTAGCTGTTACAGCACCGTCTTTTACATTTGTAATAGTAGTGCCATTAGCGCCTTCCAATGTTACCTTAGTTTTATCAACAACACCGTTATTGATGTCGTATTTAACAGCACGATCTGTCAATTTATCTACAGAAGTCTTGGATGCAATGTTATTAATTGTAACTTGCTCTTTAACGCCTGCATGGTTTTTATCCTCTACAGTCAAGGATACTTCACCATTGTCGTTTACCTTGTAGGAACCGTCAGCGCTGGAGTTTCTTACAAGACGATAGTCAGTTGCACTGCTACCTTGTTGGGTAATTTGTTCGCTAACTTTTTTCAACTGATCTTCAGTCGCTGCACGACCGGATACGATAGATGTGGAGTCCCAGCTCTTATTATTCAAGTTAGTCACATAATTACCAGTTTCGCTTGCATGTTTCGTATTTTGAACAGTTTGAGCACCCATTACAACGCCACCAGCAGTTACTCTGCCTGCAGTACCATCAAGAACTACTTGATTGTTACCGCTACCTAATGTCACTTTGTTATTCAAACGAAGATCATATTTAGCACCTTCAGTGCTTGTAGCAGGAGTTGTTGTCAATTTGAGGTTATCATCGGAAACAGTAACTTTAGAATGTTTACCTGCTTCGATTTTTACATCATGTAATTGGCTACCATTTACAGCATCTGTAGAAGTAGAGGATACTTCACCAGCTTTCAAGTTAGTAATTGTTGTACCGCCTTGGCCTTCCAACGTAACCTTGTTTTTATTAACAGTAGTACCGTTAAGATCATATTTAACAGCACGTTCTGTCAATTTATCCAATTCAGTTTTGGATGCGATGTTATTGATTGTTACTGTATTTGCAGGGCTGTTAGGATGAGCTTCATCTTTAACTTTTAAATCAACCTTGTTGTTTTCTACAGAGTAAGAACCGTCTGCAGAGTTTGTATTGTTGATCAAACGGTAATCTGTTTTAGCTGCATTAGTAGTCTTGATTTCATCAGACACTTTTTTCAACTGATCTTCAGTTGCTGCACGACCAGATGTGATGGTAGGGTTTTGAACATTCCATTCTTTATTGTCCAAACCAGTTACATAGTTTTTATTATCGCTATGTGTACCTACGCGAACAGAACCTGCAGTTACGCTGTTCAAACCTGTTAGGTCTTTTGCCAACTTAACATTTAGATTGCCGTCTTTAGCTACAACACCGATGTTGTTGTCAGACAAAGCACCTGTAGCGCCACCTGTAATACCTAAAGTATCGCCAAGTTGTTTGTTGATTTTAACATTGTTATCGCCTTGGAAGCTTAAGCCTTTAGCGATTTTGTTAGTGTTATTTGTGATATTAGTAGTATTGATATCTTGTTGCTCTTTAGAAGCAAGGTTCGTCAACTTAACTTGTCTAGGGTTGGAACCATCAGCATCAGCAACAGTCAATGTCATGCTACCATCAGCAGCTACTTTATATTCGCCATTGCTACCTGCTGCAGGGTTTGCAATCAAACGGTAGTCAGTTTTGGAAAGACCATTAGAGATTTTAGAGATATCAACATCGAATGTTTGATTGTCATTACGTGTCAATGTCAATCTCTTACCGTCATTGGATACTGTACCAGATGTAACATACGTGTTTTTCAAACCTGTTACTTCAGCAGTCAAACCATTTGTACCGGTCATGTTAATCTTGCCATTACCGTTTGCTTCATACGTTGCAGAACCACGTTGCAAGTATTTATCGTATTTTGCAGCAATACGAGAAATATCACCGATATTAGCCGCATTTGTTAATGTATCACCGCCAGATTGTACATTGGTAATTTGATAACCACCAGCATTGATACCGGTTTTGCTCATAGATACGCTACCAGTTGTAACGGAGTTGAAGTTTGCATTATCAACTGTTGCAACTGTAACATTGTCTCCGGCGCCTTCTAATTTAATATTTTTACCAGCGTTAAAGTTCACTGTACGGTCTGGAGCTTTTACATCTTTAACCTTTTGGCCATTAACTTGAAGTTCCCAACCGGAGTTTGCGGATTTAATAGCTTCATGAACAGTGTTTTTACCTGTATCACCAATATTAGTCATGGTGATAGTACCGTTTTGGTCAACCTGAGCATTACCGCCCAAGATATTCTTAGTGCTGTTAGCTACATTACCTACTGCATTAGCAACGCCATATAATTGGCTACCGTTAATAGCATCTGTAGATTGTGCGCTTACACGACCAGCAGCAACATTAGTAATTGTACGTTTTGTAGAAGTATTACCTACGCTAACTGTGGAATCAGCACTACCACCTGCATAGTTGTATTTCAAACCGTTAATTGTTTCACTAGCAGTACTTACAGGAGCAGCTGTTGCAGAATTAGCACCTAAGGCAACGCCACGAACGTGATTTACTGTTGCTTTGCTACCGAGAGCTAAGCCTTCGTTTTCTTGTACACTTGCTTCGCTACCGATTGCTACCGCATCAGTTACTTCTTTTTGAGCTTTAAGTTTAGTGATTAATTCAGGATTATCTTTGTAAACGCTACGATCACGTACACGTTCTAATGTACCAGCTTGAGCGCTTACGCCCAATGCGATGGAACGGGAACCAGTTGCTTGTGCATCATCACCGATAGCTACAACATTTTTCTTATCCCCATCTTGAGTACTCAAAGCACTCGCTTCACGACCCATAGCAATAGAGCCGTAACCTTCGGAATGAGCATTATTACCGATAGCTGTAGAACGTTCACCTAATGCCCATGCCGCATTACCTGCAGCCACAGAAGATCCGCCCAATGCATATGTATCATTACCAAGAGCAACGCCGGAACCACCATGAGCACGTGCAGAGTTACCTACAGCAACGGAGTTATTTACTTTAACAGTCGGGTCATTTTGAATACCGGATTCAGCATTGTTACCGATGGCAACGCCGTCTTTTGCGTAAGTTGTAGCAGCATTACCGATTGCCACTGCATTATCGCGGTAATGAGCAGCCGTATTACCGATAGCTACGCCTTGAATGCCTTTAGATGTAGCACGGTTACCGATGGCTACGCCTCTTACATAACCTTCACCTTTATAATTTGAACCTGATGCTACATACGCACTAGTACCCATAGCTACGCTATCTTCAGTATCTGATTTAGCACCTTGACCGATAGCAATAGAACGAGCTGCATTAGCTTGAGTATTAGTAGTTCCGTCATATGCTGTATACGGTGTACCTTTATCATCCTTCATTGGTGTTGGATTTGCAGAGCCAATAGCAATAGATTGATCACCTGTTGCTAATGCGGAGTGACCCATAGCCAAGCTCGCTTTACCTTGTGCAGATGCTGCCGTACCAATAGCTGCCGCATATTGTTCACCTGCATAGGCTTGACGCATCATCGCCAAAGAGTTAAAGCCTTTTGCCTTCGCAGCAGAGCCAACAGCAATAGCACCGATTTGTTCAGATTGAGCATAGTGGCCTAAACCGATACCCAACGCACGAGATTGAGAATAGTCACCGATAGAAATACCAGACACAGAACCATCATTAGCACGGGCATTCGCATTGTTACCGATTTGGATGCCAAACACCTTATTATTTGTATATAAATATCCTTGTCCTGGATTCCCCGGTGTTTTGTAATCATACATTTGAATATAAGGAGAATTTTGGCTAGGATATAAATATGTAAACCCACCATCATTAGGACCTTCACCAGGAGCCAAAGAAAGGCCTCTGTTAGGAGCTGCATCAACACCCGAAATCAACCCACTACCGCAGGTTAAAACCATAGCCGCCAAGCCAACTTTTACCGAAGCTTTAGCGGAATTACTAACAAAGCTTTTGGAGCCACGAGTATGGCTTTTTGCGATTTCAGATACAACGACATATGCGCCTCGTACCTGACTCCAAATTACCCTATAAATACGATTCATTTAGTAGTACCTACCTTTCACACAGTTTTATAAGGGATTCTAAAACCAACACTAAAACACTAAAAATAATAAAATTTTCATCAAAAATTTAATTACTATACATATAAAATATCAGATTAGTTTATGAATGTAAATATATTTTTTTCACATTTCGCTCATTTATTTTCAGAACTTTAAACTTCTTTTAAAAATTGATTTTCTTACTCATTTAAATATATTTTCAATCATAAAAACCCTTACAACAATGGGCCAAACAACACTTATAATCTAAAACTAATGATTTTATAGTAAATTAATCACATTTATAATTTTCGATTAAAATTATATGTTCTGTATTATACACTATTATGAAAGGTTTGTGAAGCCAAATACAAAAAAAGAACGAAAGTCCTTTCACAGTAGACTTTCGTTCTTTCATTTTATGTACCATATAGGGTTAAAATCATCTAATCTTCATGAGTATTTTCTGGTACATCAATAGATTTTACCACATGAATATAAAATGAAATTTATATGATTTACATGCCTAAACGACTCATAATAAGAGCTAATTGTCGTTTAGTTTCTTCGTTATCTTTCTGTAGACGAAGGTTGTCTTCTTTCAATGCCGCATAGTCTGCAGTTAATTTTTCATCCTGCGCTTTCATGCGTGCATTTTCAGCTTTCAAAGCAGTCATTTCATCCTGCATTACGTACATAGAGCTGATAGGACCGCCCTTGTAGCGCTCAGGAATAGCCTTCTTCTCATCAGAAGAACCGAATTTACGAGTTACACCGGCATTCACCATATTATGACGACTACCAACAGATACACCTGCATGGAACATAGTATCTTCCGATGTATAATGTGCAACACCTAAAGCCGCTGCGGTTTCACCTCTGTAATTGCCGATACCAGCCATCACTTGAGTTGGTTCTAACGGATCATATTGAATCGGTTTCAACGCAGACATAGCTGCCGCATGAGCACCTACACGTTGCGTTTCGCCCGCCACAGAATTAATAGCATTAGCCATTCCCTCCGTAACTCCCTTCAATTGATTTACGTTAACCGCATCCGTGCCGTTTACACCAGGACCTACATTGCTAATTGTTTTACCACCGTTATTCAATCCATCTTTAGTAAGGCTTACGGTGTTACCACTAGCAGGAGTAATGGTTACGCCACTGCCGTTCACAACCGTAGAGTTACCTGCGGCATCCTTAGTCGTTACTGACGTAAGACCTTTCAAATCTTTCGCCATACGAACTTTAAGATTAGTGCCGTCAGATACGATGCCTAAATTATCTTCGGACGTCAACTTACCAGCATCAGTAATGCCACCAACTACGTTTACCTGTTCATTAAGCTTTTTGTTAATCACATTACCAGAGTCGCCACCGTATTTCATACCATCGTCTTTGGTTGCCACTTGATGTGTCTTGCCCTGTTCATCTTGGTACTTAATACGAGTAATAGCATTGCCTCCGAGATCAGAATCGCCCTTATCAGCAGTAATATCCGCATTACGCCCATCTTTTCCGGTTAAACCAATGTGACCAACGCCGTTTTTACTGGACATAGATACAGCATCTTTACCGTCTTTACCTGTAACAGCTACTTTGCCATCTGTACCATTCGCAGCATCTGGACCTGTGATAGATACGCCATCTTGACCGTTTTTGCCAACTTTTACCTTATCAGTCGTTACCATATCGGCAGTGACCGTTTTAGTAGTAATGCTATCGGTCTTAAGATTCTTAGCCATTTTAATAGTAACATTACCATTTTCGGCTACCGTTTTGATATTTTCGCCGGAATAATCGCTATCAGCCCCTTGGCCTTCACCTTTGATGGTAACCTTTTGACCTAAATCACGGTGGAAATCACCTGTATTACCGGCAAAATCCATGCCTTTCTTCGTAATGTCATCACCTAAGTTATTAATCTTATTATCCAAGGATTTGTGAGATTTTTGCAATTGATCTTCCGTAGCAGCACGGCCGCTTGTAATGTTGTTAGGATCCCAATCTTTGTTTTCCAAACCTGTCACATGACCGTCTTTGCCATCAACAGATACTTTACCGGCAGCAATCTTGCCGTCTTTTCCGTTGATTGTTACGTTGTCACCGGCCTTGATTGTACCATTTTCACCGTCAATCGCAACATTACCGGCTTTAATGGTACCTTTATTACCATCGATTTCAACTTTATCACCTGCTTTAATGGTGCCTTTGTTGCCGTCGATTGTAATCTTATCACCAGCTTTGATAGTGCCTGTTGTACCATCCATTGCAATTTGTTTCGTAGGATCAGTCCCCATTGTTACTTGGTCCTTAAGGCCCACTTTGTAATTTGTAGAGCCGTCCGCATTAGTGGTCTTATCTACTTGGACATTATTACCTGCCGTTACTGTTGTAGTAGCAGCTGCTGCGGCTTTATCCAATTGGGATTTATTAACCGCATCCTTAGAATCAGTACCATCGGCTACATTCGTAATCTTCTTATTGGACGCATCGATACCGTCCTTCGTCATGGATGGACCGTTGGTAATCTTCACACCGTCTTTTGTAACAGCAGTCAACGGATTGCCATCCTTATCTTGAACGGTCATACCTTCACCATTTACAACGGTTTTACCGTTTGCACCATTAGTGCCATTATTGAAAGTTATGGAATCCAGCCCTTTAAGATTTTTTGCCAAACGAACATTGAGCACATTATCTTTACTGATAACACCGATATTGTTTTTGGTCAACTCAGATTCATTGGTAACACCACCCTTAATGTCCAATTGTTCATTAAGTTTCTTCTTGATGGTAGTACCGGAGTCGCCACCGTATGCCATACCATCATCTTTGCTTGCCACTTCATGGGTTGTGCCATTTTCATCTTGGTATTTAATGCGCGTGATTTCATCTCCATTGAGATTAGCAGCGCCTTTTTCAGCGGTAATATCCACACTTTTTCCGTCTTTACCGCTTAAACCGATGTGTCCAACACCGTCTTTACCGGACATGGACACAGCATCCTTGCCGTTTTTATCTGTAACAGCTACCTTACCGTCAGTGCCATTCGCCGCATCTGGGCCTGTAAGAGATACCCCATCTTTACCGTCTTTGCCGACTTTCACGGATTCAGCCTTAAGGTTTTTATTCATCTTCACGTCGATAGTCGTATTACCTGTTGCTGCATCTTGTTTGATGAAAGTCTTAATATTATCACCGCTATAGTCGGTATCAGCAGCTTTGCCTTCCCCTTGTACGGTCACGATAGAGCCTAATTTATTGGTTTGTACACCGCCTACATTGGCATTAAATTTAAGACCTGTATCAGTTTGACCTGCCAAGGCTTGTTTCAATTGATCCTCTGTTGCAGCACGACCGGATACAACATTACCTGCATTCCAAGTCTTATTATCAAGGCCAGTCACGTAGTTGCCAGTATTAGCAGGGGTTGCACCATCGGACTGTTTACCCATGGTTACAGTGCCAGCTTTCACAGTTTCCGTAGCAGTAACAGATGTAACATTAAGATCTTTCTTCAATTTAAGACCGATTTTCGTATCGTCACCGGTTTGACTGATTTCCGTCGTAATATTGTCGTCGCCGTTTACTGTTACCTTGGAGCCCAGTTTATTCGTTTTTTCGTCGTTATTATCCGCGTCAAAACGAAGACCTTTATTGGTAAGTTCAGTCTTAGCATCATCAATATTTTTGTTGAGTTCAGTTTTGGTGTCACCAATTTTTTTATTGAGCTCAGTCTTGGTATCACCGATATTTTTATTCAACTCGGTCTTAGCGTCGCTAATATTTTTATTTAATTCTGCCTTAGTATCACCAATGTTTTTATTCAACTCGGTCTTAGCATCACTAATATTTTTATTTAACTCAGTTTTAGCGTCATGCAATTGACCGCCGTTAACCGCATCTTTGGAGTTAGCCGCCACGTCACCATCAGCAACATTGGTAATCTTTTGATCGTTCGCATTGATGCCGTTTGGAGATACATAGGTCTTACCGCCTACGATCAAACCGCCACCATTGATGGTTGTACCGCCGGCTGTTACGCTGTCCAAGCCGGTCAATGTTTTTGATAACTTCACGTTCAATGTATTGCCATCAGATACAACGCCAATATTGTTATCCGTTAAATCTGCCGCCGCAGCTCCGCCTTTAATGGCAACAGTACCACCTAGCTTCTTATTGATAGTCGTACCTGAGTCACCATCAAAGTTCAAGCCTTTATCCACTTCAGATTTAGACGCCACATCTTTAATCGTTACGGTTTTCGTTTGATCCGGATGGTTCTTATCTTGAACTGTCAATGCCACGTCACCGTTAGCATCTACAGTATAGTCACCATTGGAGCCTGCCGTAGGATTCGCAACGAGACTGAAGTCCGTTGCACTGGCACCTTGTTTCTTAACTTCATCACTAACCGTTTTCAATTGGTCTTCCGTTGCTGCACGGCCAGATGCAATTGTAGGGTTATCAATACTCCATGACTTATTATCAAGCCCTGTTACGTAGTTACCCGTATTAGCAGGGGTTGCACCATCAGATTGTTTACCCATGGTTACAGTGCCGGCTTTCACAGTCTCCGTAGCCGTAACAGATGTAACGTTAAGATCTTTCTTCAATTTGAGACCGATTTTCGTATCGTCACCGGTTTGACTGATTTCCGTCGTAATATTGTCGTCGCCGTTTACCGTTACCTTGGAGCCTAGCTTATTCGTTTTTTCGTCATTATTATCCGCATTAAAACGAAGGCCTTTATTAGTAAGTTCAGTCTTAGCATCACTAATATTTTTATTTAACTCAGTTTTAGCGTCATGCAATTGACCGCCGTTGATTGCATCTTTGGAATTCGCCGCCACGTCACCATTAGCAACATTAGTAATCTTTTGGTCATTCGCATTGATGCCGTTTGAAGATACATAGTTCTTACCGCCTACGGTCAAACCTCCACTGTTGATGGTTGTACCACCAGCTGTTACACTGTCCAAGCCGGTTAATGTTTTTGCCAACTTCACATTCAATGTGCCTGTGCCATCGGATACAACACCAATATTATTATCCGTTAAATCTGCAGCCGCAGCTCCACCTTTAATGGCAACAGTACCACCTAGCTTCTTGTTGATAGTCGTACCAGAGTCACCGTCAAAGTTCAAGCCTTTATCCACTTCGGATTTAGACGCCACATCTTTAATCGTTACGGTTTTTGTTTGGTCTGGATGGTTCTTATCTTGTACTGTCAATGCTACGTCACCGTTAGCATCTACAGTGTAGTCACCATTGGAACCCGCCGTAGGATTCTCAACGAGACTAAAGTCCGTTGCATTAGCACCTTGAGTTTTGATAGCTTCAGTAACTGTCTTCAATTGATCTTCTGTTGCAGCACGTCCGCTGACAGCAGTCGGATTAGTTACGCTCCATGTCTTATTATCAAGACCTGTTACGTAATTCCCCGTATTAGCAGGGCTTGCACCATCGGATTGTTTACCCATAGTTACAGTGCCGGCTTTCACAGTTTCCGTAGCCGTAACAGATGTAACATTAAGATCTTTCTTCAATTTAAGACCAATCTTTGTATCATCGCCAGTTTGCGTAATTTCTGTAGTGATGTTATCGTCGCCGTTTACTGTTACCTTAGAGCCTAGCTTATTCGTTTTTTCATCGTTATTATCAGCATTAAAACGAAGGCCTTTATTGGTAAGTTCAGTTTTAGCGTCGCCAATATTTTTGTTGAGTTCAGTTTTAGTGTCACCAATTTTTTTATTGAGCTCAGTTTTGGTATCACCAATGTTTTTATTCAACTCGGTCTTAGTATCGCTAATATTTTTATTTAACTCAGTTTTAGTGTCATGCAATTGACTGCCGTTCACCGCATCTTTGGAGTTAGCCGCCACATCGCCATTAGCAACATTGGTAATCTTTTGATCATTCGCATTGATGCCATTTGAAGATACATAATTCTTACCGCCTACGGTCAAACCACCACTATTGATGATTGTGCCACCAGCTGTTACGCTGTCCAAACCAGTTAATGTTTTAGCTAACTTCACGTTTAACGTACTGCCATCAGATACGACACCAATATTATTGTCCGTCAAGTTAGCAGCCGCTGCACCGCCCTTGATGCTAAGCTTATCACCCAACTGTTTGTTAATTACAGCGCCGCTATCTCCATCAAAGTTAAGACCTTTAGCGATAGTCGTATTGATGGTAGAAATGGCATTTCTATTGGTCGTAATATCTTGTGTATTCTGAGTGATATTTTGCTTATTTTGTGCAATATCAGTCTTATTTTTACCGATGTCAGTCGTATTTTGAGCAATATCAGCCTTGTTCTTAGTTATATCTTGTTTATTCTTACCAATATCAGTCGTATTCTGAGCAATGTCAGTTGTGTTTTGAGCTATTTTATCCTTGTTTGTATTAACCTGTGTATTAACAGATTTCAACTGATCTTCTGTTGCAGCACGACCGGTTACGGCTTGTGGATTATCTACATCCCAAGCAGTATTGGTAAGGCCAGTTACTGTACCTGTAGTACCATCCACAGATACAGGATTAGCAGTTCCTAAGGTGATTTTATCGCCTAGTCCGATTGTAAATTCCTTACCGCCGGCTGCGTTTGTACCTTCATCTACAGTGATATTGCTGTTCTTAGCTTTCACAGTACTTGCCTTAGCAGTTCCACCGATAGCATCCTGTAACTGGCTAAAATTAACCGCATCAGTAGGGTCTGTGCCTTTTGCTAGACCGGTAATCTTTTGATTATTAGCATTGATACCGCTCGGCGTTACATAGGTCTTGCCACCTACGGTTAAACCACTACTATTGATGGTTGTTCCACCAGCTGTTACGCTATCCAAACCGGTTAATGTTTTAGCCAGCTTCACATTTAATGTGCTGCCATCAGATACGATGCCGATATTATTGTCCGTAAGATCCGCCGTAGCACCACCTTTAATGGTAACAGTATCGCCCAATTTTTTATTAATCGCAGCACCGCTATCGCCATTAAAGTTTAATCCTTTATTGATGTTGGTTACATTTGTATTGACCTTATCATTAACGGATTTTAACTGATCTTCCGTAGCAGCACGACCACTTACAGCTTGAGGATTATCTGCGTTCCAAGACTTATTATCGAGCCCTGTTACAAAGTTACCGTTTGCACCGCCTGCACCACCAGCTTGTTTGCCCATAGTCACAGTGCCGGCTTTCACAGTATCAGCGGCAGTAATAGTATTAACATTAAGATCTTTCTTTAACTTAAGACCGATCTTAGTATCATCACCAGTTTGACTGATTTCTGTTGTGATATTATCATCGCCATTTACCGTTACCTTGGAACCCAGTTTATTGGTCTTAACACCGCCTGTATCCGCATCAAACTTGAGGCCTGTATTAATCACATCATTCTTCGCAGCCGATATATTATTGTTTAGCTCTGTTTTAGCATTATCTATATTGCCGTTCAGTTCAGTTTTAGCGTCATTAATATTTTTATTAAGTTCAGTTTTGGCATCACCGATATTCTTGTTTAATTCAGTTTTAGCATCATTAATGTTGCTATTTAATTCGGTTTTAGCCGCATGAAGTTGACCGCCGTTAACTCCCTCTTTAGAGTTAGCCGCCACTTCGCCATCAGCAACATTAGTTATTTTCTTGTCATTCGCATTGATGCCGTTCGGTGTTACATAGGTCTTGCCGCCTACGGTTAAGCCCCCATTATTGATAGTTGTACCACCAGCTGTCACACTGTCCAAACCAGTTAATGTTTTCGCCAGTTTCACATTTAACGCACTGCCATCAGATACGACACCGATATTATTATCCGTCAAATTCGCAGCCGCTGCACCGCCCTTGATGCTAAGCTTATCGCCCAACTGTTTGTTAATTACAGCACCGCTGTCTCCATCAAAATTTAGACCTTTAGCAATAGTTGTATTGATTGTAGAGATAGCATTTTTATTAGTCGCAATATCTTGTGTGTTCTGAGTAATATTTTGCTTGTTTTGTGCAATATCAGTCTTATTTTTACCGATATCAGTAGTATTTTGAGCTATATCAGTCTTGTTCTTAGTTATATCTTGTTTATTCTTACCGATATCAGTCGCATTTTGAGCAATGTCAGTTGTGTTCTGAGCTATTTTATCCTTATTTGTATTGACTTGCGTATTAACAGTTTTTAACTGATCTTCCGTTGCAGCACGACCAGTTACGGCTTGTGGATTATTTACATTCCAAGCAGCATTAGTAAGTCCTGTTACAGTTCCTGCGGTTCCGTCCACAGTTACAGGATGTGCCGTACCTACCGCAAGTTTATTGCCCAATCCAACAGTGTATTCCTTACCACCATTCACATTGGTACCTTCTGTTACGGTTACATTTGCATCCTTTGATTTTACTGTAGTCGCCTTTGCAGTACCACCGATAGCACTTTGTAATTGACTGAAATTAACCGCATCGTTAGGCGCTGTACCATTAGCAACACCAGTAATCTTTTGATTATTAGCATTGATGCCATCAGGTGTTACATAGGTTCTAGCACCTACACTCAAACCATTTTTACTAATAGTAGTATTTCCTGCATTAACGCTCTCTAATCCTGTTAAATATTTTGCCAACTTTACAGTCAATCTACCGGTACCATCGGATACAACACCAATATTATTATCGGATAATGCCCCTGTAGCACCGCCTTTAATGACTAGAGTATCACCTAATTTTCTCTTAATCGAAGCACCTGTATCGCTGCTAAAATAGAGCCCTTTTTCAAGAGTATTATTGATAGTGTTAATATCATTCTTATTAGTAGTAATATCACCTTGTATTTTTGTGATATTTCGTGCATTGGCACCAATACGGCTTGAGTTATCTGAGATATTCTGCGTATTTTGATTAATAAAATACTGATTGGAATTAACTCTCTCATTAACCCGCTTTAACTGATCTTCCGTAGCAGCACGCCCTGTAACAGGTGCTGGATTATTTACATTCCATGATGTATTGGTAAGACCTGTGACCGTTCCTGTACCACTATCTATGGTTACAGGATGCGAGGCCGCCCCTTTCCCTACAGTAATCTTATAGTTTAAGCCGACAGTATATTCTTTACCACCTTTCGCCGTTGAGTTTTCCCTTATCGTAATATTACCATCATCATTTGCTTTTACAATGGCTTCTTTAGCTGTACCGTTAATTGCTCGTTGCAACTGACCGTAGTTAACTGCGTCCTGACTACCTGTACCGTCTGCAACACCTCTAAGCTGTTGATTATTGGCATTAAGGCCACCGGTTGACACATAGAGTTTATTGCCTACAGACACCCCTTTATTATCAATCGTAGCAGTTCCTGCTGTTACGCTATCCAAACCAGTTAATTTTTTAGCCAATTTCACATTTAGTGTGCCATTTCCGTCTGCTTGAACCCCAATATTGTTGTCAGCCAAAGCACCGCTAGCGCCACCTTTTATTCTTACTGTGTCACCTAATTTTACTTGGTTCTGAACAAAGTTATCACCATAAAAGAACAATCCTTTATCGATATTGTCTTTATTATATCTAATAGCATCGTGGATTGTGCTTTTACCTGTAAAACCGATATCGCTCATCGTTAATTTACCGGTATCAGGATCGAGCGCTGCATTACCACCAAGGATATTTTTAGTAGTAGTGGCTAAATTGCCCAAGCTATTTGCTACGGCATATAGTTGACTACCATTAATAGCATCTGTAGACGAGGGATTCATACGCCCTGCTGCCACATTTGTAATCGTACGTTTTACCGTATCATTACCGATACTTACGGTAGAATCTGCCGTTCCCCCGGCTAAATTCTTATACCACAAACCATTTACAAGTTGATTCGGTGTACTATGAGTATCCGCAGTTGCAGAATTTGCACCTAATGCAACAGAACGAATATGATTTTTCCCTACTGTTGTATTTCTACCAAGTGTAACACTATCCTCTGCATAGCTAACTGCACGATTACCGATGGCAATACTATTTTTCTGAACTGAGTCAGAATCTGTACCAATAGCTATAGAAGAATCCTCACGGGCATTACTTTCCCAGCCCATTGCAATGGAGTTGAGTCCTACTGCATAGGAGTTTACACCAAGAGCTCTGGACCCTTCGCCCTTAGCTTGTGCATTATTACCAATTGCAACTGCCCATTTACCTCTTGCCTGTGATCCGTTGCCCATTGCAACGGCACCACCGGCAGCAGCTTTAGCATTGTTACCAAATGCCATGGAGGATCCACCCCAAGCTCTAGCATTGGTACCAAATGCCTGATCATTATCGGCGCCCACATAGTTACCGGCCTCATCATATCCAGCCCAAGAGGTATTACCGAGGGCAAAACCATTTAAAGAAGCTACTTTTGTCGCATTTCCTATCGCAACACCATTATTTACTTCAACCGTTGCATTTCTTCCGATTGCAATGCCTTGCACATTACCAACATTAGCCCTATTAGTTTTTGTAACAGTAGCACCTGTGCCCAGTGCCACACTATTATCTGCCATTGCTGTACTATTGTCACCTATCGCTACAGTGCCATTTTTAGCCTGAGCGCCGGCCCCTTGCACAATAGTACTCCCATGCACGATCATTGGAGACATCATAGAGATACACAAAGCCGCAGCGATTACAGGCCCTGACATCTTGGCAAATACCGTTGTCATTGTCGAGCGTTTCGACATATTTTTCGCTGTTTCAGCTACAACGACATAACATCCCTTTGTACGACTCCAGATTACTTTAAAAATTCGGTTCATCTCGTCTTACTCCTTGCATAAAACTATCAAATTATATGAATATAATAAAATATTTTATAACTATTTTAAAAAGTAAAAATACAGTTAATATATGGCTATTTACCGATGCATATCATATTAAACATATCATATTCTATACTAAAAGTAAAAAATTTTTCACTCTACACTCACTTCCAAATCATAAATATTTATGAATATACAAAAACTCCGCCATATACCTTATGAATATGCTAAATGTACTAATTTTTTCGCATAAAATTAACTTCATGAAAAAATGTATTTCACCTTAGTAAACTATTATGATCCAATTGTTACTCACCTATATCACTCACCTATTTTAATTACATTACAATTTAACCATGACATATATATATACTCATAACAGCCATTTAAACTATTTCTTGCATGCAAAAAGGCGCCAAAAGCATTTCGCTTTTGGCGCCTTTTATAAGCACTGCCGTATCAATATGTTATTTCATATTATTTCAAGCCCGCTTGTTGCATCAATAATGCAATTTGTGCTCTCATTTCTTCATTGTCCCGTTGTACTTTTTCGTACTTAGCTTTCAAAGCAGTCATTTCATCTTGCATTACGTACATGGAGCTAATAGGGCCACCTTTGTAACGTTCAGGAACCGCTTTTTTCGCATCGGAAGTACCGAATTTACGAGTTACACCAGCATTCACCATGTTATGGTGGCTACCAACAGATACCCCTACATGGAACATTGTATCTTCTGCTGTGTAATGTGCAACGCCAAGAGCTGCCGCAGTTTCACCTCTGTAATTACCGATACCAGCCATTACTTGAGTTGGTTCCAATGGATCATATTGAATAGGTTTCAATGCAGACATAGCCGCTGCATGTGCGCCTACACGTTGTGTTTCGCCTGCTACGGAGTTAATAGCATTAGCTAAACCGTCTGTAGCACCTTTCAATTGATTTACGTTAACTGCATCAGTGCCGTTTACACCAGGACCTACATTGGTAATTGTATTACCGCCGTTATTGAGGCCATCTTTAGTAAGGCTTACTGCATTACCGCTAGCAGGTGTAATTGTTACACCGCCACCGTTCATAACAGTAGTATTACCTGCAGCATCCTTAGTGGTTACTGTTTCAAGACCCTTCAAGTCTTTCGCCATACGAACCTTAAGGTTGCCAGTACCATCGGATACGACACCCAAATTGTCCTCTGTAGTCAACTTGCTAGCATCAGTAATGCCACCCACTACATTAACTTGTTCGTTAAGCTTTTTCTTGATTACAGAACCGCTATCGCCACCGTATTTCATACCATCGTCTTTAGTTGCCACTTGATGTGTTTTACCATTCTCGTCTTGGTACTTAATACGTGTGATTGCGTTACCGTCTAAGTCTGGATCACCTTTATCAACGGTAATATCCGCATTACGACCGTCTTTACCAGTTAAACCGATATGACCAACACCGTCTTTACCGGACATGGATACAGCATCTTTACCGTCTTTGCCTGTGATACCTACTTTGCCGTCTGTACCGTCAGCACCATTAGGACCTGTAATGGATACGCCGTCCTTACCGTTTTTACCAACTTTTACCTTATCGGTGGTTAAGCTGTCAGTCTTAAGGTCTTTCGCCATCTTGATATTAACATTACCATCTTGGTCGGCTACTGTTTTAATATTTTCGCCGGAGTATTTATCGTCAGACTCTGTACCTTCACCTTTGATAGTAACCTTTTGGCCTAAATCACGGTGGAATTCACCTGTATTACCGGCGAAATTCATACCTTTTTTCGTGATTTCATCACCTAGGTTATTAATCTTGTTATCCAAGGATTTGTGAGATTTTTGCAATTGATCTTCTGTAGCAGCACGACCGCTTGTGATGTTGTCAGGATCCCAATCTTTGTTTTCTAGACCTGTCACATAACCGTCTTTACCATCAACAGACACTTTACCTGCCGCAATCTTACCATCTTTACCATCAATAGTTACCTTGTCACCAGCTTTAATGGTACCGTTTTCACCGTCAATTGTTACATTGCCAGCTTTAATCGTGCCTTTATTGCCATCGATTGTAACTTTATCACCAGCCTTGATGGTACCTGTAGTACCGTCCATCGCGATTTGTTTCGTAGCATCAGAGCCCAATGTCACTTGATCTTTAAGACTTACTTCATAGTTCTTGGAACCATTCGCATTGGTGCTAGGTGTCACAGTAATATTATTACCTGCAGATACCGTTGTAGATGCAGCTGCTGTAGCTTTATCCAATTGAGATTTATTAACTGCATCGTTAGGGTCCGTGCCATCAGCAACATTCGTAATCTTGTTACCGCCGTTATTTAAGCCGTCTTTTGTAAGACTTACTGCATCGCCACCAGCACGATTGATGGTCATGCCATCACCATTGATAACAGTATTATTGCCGCCGTTTGTGAAAGTAGCAGACGTCAAGCCTTTCAATTCTTTCGCCAAGCGCAATTTCAATGTATCGGAACCGTCGGAAACTACACCGATGTTATCTTCAGCAGCTAATTTGCTTTCATCGGAGATACCACCCTTAACATTCACTTGATTGTTAAGTTTCTTTTTAATTACATTACCTGTATCGCCGCCATACATCATACCATCATCAAGGGTTGCAAGCGTATGTGTATTGCCGTCTTTATCTCCAGTCACTAAACGGTTAATGCTTGTACCATCTACACCGTTTTTAGCGTCGCCACCTTTAAGTGTAACGCCGTCTTGACCGTTTTTACCGGCAATTGCCACACTATCAGCTTTGAGGTTTTTATTCATCTTCACATCGATAGTTGTATTACCATCTTGATCTTGTGTGATGAAAGTTTTAAGGTTTTCACCGCTGTAGTTAGCATCAGCATCAGCACCTTCACCCTTAACAGTAACCGTAGAGCCAAGTTTATTAGTTTTTACGCCACCACTGTTAGCGTCGAATTTTAAACCTTTATTAGTTAATGCGTCTTCGCTATCTTTGATTCTATCTTTCAAGTAATCCACATTAACCGCTTCGCTGCCATCGTTGCCTGTAGCATATGCCACGTTTGTTACGTGAGTACCACCAGTTTTATTAGCATAAGGAGAACCTTCATAAGTTACTTTTGTCTTATCAACGGCACCATTATTGTCCAAGTCATACTTAACAGCACGATCATTCAATTTATCAAGGCTAGATTTAGACGCAACGTCCTTAATCTTAACGGTTTCTTTTGTACCTGCATGGTTTTTGTCCTCTACAGTCAAGTCAACATCACCGTTAGAATCAACTGTATAAGCACCATCTGCAGCAGCTGCATTTTTTACCAAACGATAATCTGTAGCAGCAGCACCTTGCTTATTAATAACTTCACTAATCTTTTTCAATTGATCTTCTGTAGCAGCGCGACCGCTTACAGGATTAGATGTATTCACATCCCAATCTTTATTATCAAGACCAGTTACATAGTTGTTAGAATCAGCGTGTTTACCCATTGTTACACCGCCGGCTTTCACAGTATCTGTAGCTGTCAATGTTTGAACATTAAGATTTTTGTTCAATTTAACGCCGATTGTAGTATCATCGCCAGTTTGCGTAATTTCAGTAGTGATATTACCATCACCATTTACTGTTACTTTAGAACCAAGTTTGTTCGTTTTTTCATCGTTATTATCAGCATTAAAACGAAGGCCCTTGTTGATAAGTTCAGTTTTTGCATTACTAATATTAGTATTTAATTCGTTTTTGGCATCGTGCAATTGACCGCCGTTTACAGCGTCCTTACTGCCTGCGCCTACAGTACCATCAGCAACATTCGTTACCTTTTGGTCATTTGCATTGATACCTGTTGGAGATACATATGTTTTACCACCTACAGTCAAACCGCTGTTGTTGATAGTAGTACCACCAGCTGTAACGCTATCTAAACCGCTTAACGTTTTCGCCAATTTCACATTCAATGTGCCATTGCCATCAGATTCAACACCGATATTACCGTCGGATAATGTGCCTGTTGCACCGCCTTTGACAGACAGTTTTTCACCTAATTTTTTATTGATAACTGCACCGGAGTCACCATCAAAGTTCAAACCTTTATCAATAGCAGTTTTATTAGTGTTAACTTTATCATTAACCTTTTTCAACTGATCTTCTGTAGCACCGCGACCGGATACAGCCACAGGATTATCTACATTCCAATCTGTATTTGTAAGGCCTGTTACATGACCAGCATCACCGTCTACAGTTACAGGGTTTGCAGTACCTACGGTAATTTTATTACCTAAACCAACAGTATATTCCTTACCGCCTGCTGCGTTTGTACTTTCTGTTACAGTTACATTCGCATCCTTTGCTTTTACAGTGGATGCTTTGGCTGTACCGCCGATAGCAGCTTGTAATTGTCCATAGTTAACTGCATCATTAGTGCTACTACCATCTGCAACATTAGTAATCTTTTGATTATTCGCATTGAGACCTGTTGTAGATACATAGTTCTTACCACCTACGGTCAAGCCACCATTATCAATCTTAGTATTACCAGCTGTAACGCTATCTAAGCCTGTCAATGTTTTAGCTAATTTCACATTCAATGTGCCATTACCATCGGATACAACACCGATATTACCGTCAGACAATGTGCCTGTAGCACCGCCTTTAACAGTTACAGTATCACCTAATTGTCGATTACTTACAGTGCCTGTGTCGCCAGCAAAGTTCAAGCCTTTATTAATCTTTGTGTTAATAGTGGAAATATCTTGCTTATTTTTAGCGATATCAGTTTTGTTATTCGCAATGTCGCCAGCATTTTTTGTGATATTTTGCTTGTTAGTATTGATATCTCCAGCATTTTTATCGATGGCAGCTTTATTGGTATTAACTTTATCGTTTACCTTTTTCAACTGATCTTCTGTCGCAGCACGGCCGGATACAGCTACAGGATTATCTACATTCCAGTCTTTATTTTGAAGGCCTGTTACATGGCCTGTAGTACCATTAATCGTTACAGGGTTCGCTGCACCTATTGTAACGGTGTTACCCAAAGTCATATTAATAGTTGTATCACCATTAGCTTGTGTAATTGCGGCATTAATATTGTTGCCGTCACCTTTGATGGTAACTTTAGAACCTAATAGATTATTTTTCGTGCCACCTGTATTAGCATCAAAGTTAAGGCCTTTATCTATTGTGTCTTTATTGAATTTAATAGCATCGTGAATCGTGCCTTTACCTGTGTTACCGATATTGCTCATCGACAAGTTACCCGTATCAGGGTCAAGCGCTGCATTGCCACCTAAAATGCCTTTTGTAGTACTTGCCAAATTACCTAAAGTATTAGCAACACCATATAATTGGCTACCGTTGATTGCATCTGTAGATTGTGCATTCACACGACCGGCAGCTACATTTGTAATGGTACGTTTTACCGTATCACTACCTACACTGATTGTGGAATCAGCAGAACCGCCGGCATAGTTTTTATACCATAAACCATTTACCAATTGATTTGGTGTGCTTACTGTAGCATCAGTCTTGGAGTTAGCACCTAGTGCAACGGAACGTTCATGTGCAGCATTAGCAGATACACCTAATGCCATAGAGTTTGTTTGCTCAGCTTTACTGCTTAAACCTAATGCTACAGCACCTACCGCACCAGTAGATGTAGAAGATTGCACACCTATTGCTAGGGAATTACCACCAGATGCAACAGAACCATCACCAGCCGCGATATCAGCGTAGCCATTTGTAGTACTACCCCAACCGAGTGCAGTAGAGTGAGAGCTATTAGTTGTAGCATTCGTCCCCAATGCAGAAGAGCCCTGTTTCAAAGCTTTAGAGCCATTACCGATAGCTACCGCCCAATCACCTCTAGATTGAGAACCGTTACCTATAGAAACCGCACCACCACCACTGGATTTCGCATCATTACCGAACGCCATGGAAGAACCACCATAAGCACGTGCATTGGAACCGAAGGCTTGGTCATTAGGAAGACCTATCAATTTATTGGTTTCATCATAGCCGGCACGCGCATTATTACCAAGAGCAAAACCATTAAGAGATGCCACGCGTGTTTCATTACCTAATGCTACACTGTTATTGGTAATCGAACGAGAGTTATGACCGATAGTTACAGCTTGTGCACCATCAGCACTAGTACCGGAACCAACAGCAATTGCATTAACAACCTTGGTCGTTGCACCTTGACCGATGGCGATACCACCTGTTCTTTGATCTGCTGGAACATCTGCCCCTTTGGCAACATCAACAGTTACAGTTGCACCTTGTCCGATAGCAATACCGCTCTGTGTTTTACCTTCATCAGTATCACCTCTACCTACAGATGCATTAGTACCGATTGAAATACTATAGTCACCCTTAGATGCCGTATTATCACCGATAGCAATACCACCGTCATTTTCAGCTTGTGCACCGTTACCTCTTGTAATAGGTGCCCCTAAGGCATCGGTAGGCATCATAACGCCTGTCAGCATAACGGCAACTGCTGTAGCACCTACCATTTTAGAGAATACAACCGACAAAGAAGAACGTTTCGTCATGTTCTTTGCTGTTTCTGCCACAACGACATAGCAGCCCTTTGTGCGATTCCAAATCACTTTAAATACTCGATTCATTAATCTTTCTCCTATAAAACTTATAAAACTTACTAACTAACTATCTACATATTTAATGAAATAACAATGATGTATCGATGATGTATTGAGAATTCATCGATATTCTTGAATGTGTATATCTAAAATACCACATATTACGGGAATTGTAAACTTTTTTCATTTTATTTTCATAAAACTTTTGTATGTAAGTTATTAATAATTTCGATAAAATTAAATATACTGAATATTCTGTATAAACAATGTATTTTTTTAACTATTATTCACCTACTTTCATAAATAATACAAAACTTTCCATAATTATGTGCCAATATCGCACCATATGTAACCAATTTATTTTCTCTTCATCATTCTGATTTATGATAGACCATATAATAGAATGATATCTTTTCATAAACGGATATCGTACAGTGTTTCTGCCATTTTGACTCAATGTACGTACACAATTACTACATACCTACTTAAGCCAATTAACTATTGCACAATCAATAAAGGTAGCATTTTATTATATAGTAAAAGGAATGACAGGTGAAATTCAAATCGCCTTCATTCCTTTTTTATTCTAAGTCCCTCTAAAGGCGTATCGGCGGGCTTTATAGGCTTTATAGAAATAGAGCATATGTGTATAAAAACAATTTATACGATTACTCCATGTGTTTTTTAATTTTTATTGTTATACTGAAAGCAGAAAGGAGGAAGAAATCTATGTCAGAACTCAATATCTTACAACAAAATATAGATAAACCAAATACGGTTACCGAAGAAGATATCGTAGTTACACGAGATAATCAAACTTTCACAATCAAAGGTCGCTTTAATGGGGAAGAAGGCGTATTCACATATGATGCGGACGTTCAACCTAACGATCAGTTACAATTTCTGCATCACAACTTTACGGCCATTGTAAAAAAAATTACATATAAGGTGATTCAAGGTCAGAGAATCACATTGATTGCAAAATTATATGCATAAAAATATCGGGGTATTGTTAATACAAACAACGCCCCGATATTTTTTATCGGTCATACAATTATAAGAAATACAATACAACACAACAACACTTAATTCTTATAATTGAATCATCTAAAATTATTGAATTGTAGGTGCATTAATCGCTTTACGAAGGTCCACTGTGTGAAGTTCATCCATCGCAGAAGCTGCTTTTTCGTCCACAGGTTTCACGCGATTATTACCGTCTTTCATGGCTTCGTTCAAGCTGAAGATTACCATTTCGTTCATATAGAAACGCAATTCATCATCATGTACATTAGCTGTATTGCGATCCAAGATATCAATGATTTGTTGCGCATAGTCCAATTTAGCGTCTTCAGATACAGTCGCATGTTCTGTAAAGAACTGTTTGTAATCGTTGTACAAACGGTCCAATGCTAAACGACCATAGCTATCGTTTTTATAACGATGGCTCACGATGTACCAGCTACGACGAACGTTCATGTAGTACAGCACATTATTACGGTATCGTTCTTGACCGGTCATAACGCGAGAATCGTCCATGATACGTTTGCCCTTTTGGTCCAATTGGAATTGTGTGAAAGCATTCACTACGTCGCGAACTTCTTCGCTAGGTACAGGAACAGCTACTTCCGCTTCAATTACGTTTAATGGTTCAGCCGGTTGTTCTGGCATCATCAATCGATCTTGAGCCGCATCCGCTTGACCTACTGCGCATACACAAGCAAGTGCCAATACAGGCATAAATGTTTTGAATTTCATAAATCCTCCTAATGATGAGCCGCCCCCCGAAGGGCGGCTTTCATATTCCTTACATGATTCTTACATGACTAGAGTATACTAAATAACCCATTTAATCAAGTCAAATTTACTTTGTAAGCCCTGCTTGTTGCATCAACAATGCAATTTGAGCCTTCATTTGTTCATTATCTTCCTTCACAGAGGATAATTCATCAATACGTTGTTGCATACGTGCATTATCAGCCTTCACTGAAGACAATTCGTTAAGGCTTTCTTGCATGCGTGCATTTTCAGCTTTCAACGCTGTTACCTCATCTTGCAACACATAAACAGAACTAATAGGGCCACCTTTATAACGTTCTGGAATCGCTTTCTTCGCATCGGAGTTACCGAATTTGTGAGTTACACCAGCATTCACCATATTATGATGACCACCAACAGATACGCCCAAATGGAACATAGTATCTTCTGCAGAGTAATGTGCAACACCTAACGCCGCCGCAGTTTCACCTCTGTAATTACCGATACCAGCCATTACTTGAGTTGGCTCCAATGGATCGTATTGAATTGGTTTCAACGCAGCCATAGCCGCCGCATGAGCGCCTACACGTTGTGTTTCACCCGCTACAGCATTGATTTCATTCGCCATCTTATCTGTTGCACCTTTTAATTGATTTACGTTAACCGCATCAGTACCGTTTACACCAGCCGCAACATTGGTAATTGTATTACCACCGTTGTTGAGACCATCTTTAGTAAGGCTTACAGCATTACCGCTAGCAGGTGTAATTGTTACACCGCCACCGTTCATAACTGTAGTATTACCTGCAGCATCCTTAGTTGTTACTGTTTCAAGACCTTTCAACTCTTTAGCCATACGAACCTTGAGGTTACCAGTACCGTCGGATACGACACCTAAATTATCTTCTGTAGTCAACTTGCTAGCATCAGTAATACCGCCGATAACGTTTACTTGTTCATTAAGCTTTTTGTTGATTACAGCGCCGCTATCGCCACTGTATTTCATACCATCGTCTTTAGTTGCCACTTGGTGGGTTTTACCATTTTCGTCTTGGTATTTAATACGCGTGATTTCGTTGCCTTCGATATCAGGGTCACCTTTTTCAACAGAGATATCAGCACTGCGACCGTCCTTACCATTAAGACCGATGTGACCTACACCGTCTTTACCGGACATGGATACAGCATCTTTACCGTCTTTACCAGCGATACCTACCTTGCCGTCTATGCCGTTCGCCGTATCTGGGCCTGTGATGGATACGCCATCTTGACCATCTTTACCAACTTTAATAGTCCCTTTATCGCCGTCGATTTCAACCTTGTCGCCAGCTTTGATTGTGCCTGCATTGCCATCGATAGCGATTTGTTTCTTCGGATCGGAGCCCAATGTTACTTGGTCTTTAAGACTTACTTCATAGTTTTTGGAACCATTCGGATTGTCACTTGGCGTAACCTTAATATTATCGCCCGCTGTTACCGTCGTAGTCGCAGCAGCTGCAGCTTGATCCAATTGAGATTTATTGACTGCATCAGTTGGAGCTGTACCAGCAGCTACATTCGTAATCTTGTTACCACCATTATCCAAACCATCTTTAGTTAGACTCACAGGGTTACCGCTAGCAGGTGTAATTTTCATGCCGCCGCCATTTACAACTGTAGTGTTGCCTGCAGCATCTTTAGTTGTTACTGTCTCAAGACCTTTTAAGTCTTTTGCCATACGAACCTTGAGGTTATTGCTACCATCGGATACGACACCTAAATTGTCTTCAGTAGTCAACTTGCTAGCATCAGTAATGCCACCGATTACGTTTACTTGCTCATTAAGCTTTTTGTTGATCACGGCACCGCTATCGCCACCGTATTTCATACCATCGTCTTTGGTTGCCACTTGGTGAGTTTTGCCATTTTCGTCTTGGTATTTAATACGCGTGATTTCGTTACCTTCGATATCAGGGTCGCCTTTTTCAGCAGTAATATCCGCACTACGGCCGTCCTTACCATTAAGACCGATGTGACCTACACCGTCTTTGCCGGACATGGATACAGCCTCTTTACCGTCTTTGCCAGTAATGCCTACCTTGCCATCTGTACCGTTCGCCGCATCAGGACCCGTGATAGATACACCATCCTTATTATTATCTTTACCAACTTTTACAGATTCAGCTTTAAGGTTTTTGCTCATTTTCACGTCAATCGTAGTGTTCCCTGTTGCTGCATCTTGTTTGATGAAAGTCTTAATATTTTCACCGCTATAATCGGTATCAGCAGCTTTACCTTCGCCTTTTACGATTACGGTAGAACCTAATTTACTAGTTTGTACACCGCCTACATTAGCATCAAATTTAAGGCCTGTTGCAGTTTGATTTGCCAAAGCTTGTTTCAATTGGTCTTCTGTTGCGGCACGACCAGATACAACATTCCCTGGATCCCAAGTCTTATTATCAAGACCAGTAATATAGTTGCCTGTATTACCAGGATTCGCACCATCAGCTTGTTTACCCATTGTTACGTCCCCTGCTTTCACAGTATCCGTAGCGGTAATAGATCTAACATTAAGATCTTTCTTTAATTTAAGAGCAATCTTAGTATCATCACCAGTTTGAGTAATTTCTGTAGTGATGTTGTCATCACCGTTTACAGTTACTTTAGAGCCCAATTTATTCGTTTTTTCATCGTCATTATCCGCGTTAAAACGAAGGCCTTTATTGATAAGGTCTGTTTTAGTATTATCAATTTTATTATTTAAATCATTCTTGGTATTCGTAATTTGGTCACCAAGATCTTGCTTAACTTGATGTAATTGACCGCCGTTAACTGCATCTTTAGAGTTAGCAGCCACGTCGCCATTAGCTACATTGGTGATCTTTTGGTCATTAGCATTGATACCATTTGGAGATACATAATTCTTACCATCTACGGTCAAACCGCCGTTATTGATAGTAGTATTACCAGCTGTAACGCTGTCCAAACCAGTCAATGTTTTAGCCAATTTTACATTCAAAGTACCTGTATCGTCGGATACAACACCAATGTTACCATCGGACAATGTGCCTGTAGCACCGCCTTTAACGGATACCTTTTCACCTAGTTTTTTATTGATAACCGCACCGGAGTCCCCATCAAAGTTCAAACCTTTTTCAATAGTTTTATTGATGGTAACGATATCGCCAGCATTCTTTGCAATATTTTGCGTATTATTAGCAATATTACCGGCATTTGTTGTGATATTTTGTTTGTTATCAGCGATAGCTTGTTTGTTTTTGTCGATTTGATCTTTATTAGTATTAACTGTATCGTTAACCTTTTTCAACTGATCTTCTGTAGTAGCACGTCCAGGAACAGCCACAGGATTGGCTACATTCCAATCTGTATTTTGAAGACCTGTTACATGACCTGCATTACCATCTACAGTTACAGGATGTGCAGTACCAACATTGATTGTATTACCTAAGCCAACAGTATATTCCTTACCACCTGCTGCATTTGTACCTTCTGTTACAGTTACATTTGCATCTTTTGCTTTCACAGTAGGCGCTTTATCGATAGAGTTAATCACATTTTGTAATTGACCATAGTTAACCGCATCATTAGAGTTAGTACCATCAGCTACATTGGTAATCTTTTGGTTGTTCGCATTGATACCGTTTGGAGATACATAGTTCTTACCATCTACGGTCAAACCGCCGTTATTGATAGTAGTGCCGCCAGCTGTAACGCTGTCCAAACCGGTCAATGTTTTAGCCAATTTAATATTTAGCGTATCAGTGCCATTGGAAACGACACCGATATTGTTATCTGTCAATTTAGTTGCATCAGTCACGCCGCCTACAACATTAGTTTGTTCGCCTAATTTACGAGTGAATTTATTGTCTGCAGCACCTGCAGCTTTTACATCACCTGCATAAGATACGCCTTTTTCCACTTCCGTTTTAACTGCGAACAATTGGCTGCCATTGATAGCATCCGTGGATGTAGCAGAAATACGACCGGCCGCTACATTAGTAACAGTCCGTTCCATGCCTGCCTTGCCTACACTTACTGTGGAAGCAGGATTTGTGCCTGCAAAGTTATGAGTTGCCCCATTGATTGTTGCAGAAGAAGTAGCCACAGCCGCTGCTGTTTCAGAGCCATTACCGATAGCTACGGCATTGTCATTAGCTACTTTCGTATTATTACCAAGAGCTAAACCGTTAGCCCCTGTTACAGTAGCACTGTTACCTAGAACCATGCCATTGTCACCGGAAATAGTGGAGTTACTACCTACTACATAGGAATTATCCGTTGTAATGGTATTCTTATAACCGAACGCACCGGCTGTATTACCTTTAACCGTACCAGCAGTAACCTTTTTAATTTTATCGCCATTAGACTCTGTAGTTTCAGTAACAGTAGCCGACCCTACGGTATTTTCACTACCGATAGCATATGCATTATTACCATATACCTTATTGCCTCTACCAAGAGCGCCTGCAGCAGAACCAGATAGAGTAGCATTTGTCATATCAAAGCCTACTATATTCGCATCGCCGAGGGATGTGGATTTCTCACCATACGCACCGGCTTGGCTACCGATAGCCAGAGAGTTATTCCCCCAGCTACGAGCCATAGCACCAATAGCGGAACTAGCCACACCTTTTGACAAGGAGTTAGCACCGATAGCATTAGAGCCTGTGCCTAAAGACTGTGTCATCATACCAATAGCAAGGCTGGCATTTCCGATAGAAGCAGTATTTACATAGTTCTTACTATCATTAAGACCTGCTGTACCCAATCCACTTGGATGTAATGCAGCCACTTCACGGTTAAAGTTTTTCTGCGTACCTGGCACCGCTAAATCAGGAATAACCTTATATAAATCAGGTTTTGCTTTATCGATATCATCACCGCCGATAGCGATAGAAGAGTGTCCAATAGATCTTACATCACCACCGATAGCGACAGATTGTGTGCCATATACCTTCGCTACACTACCGATAGCTACAGATTGTGAAAACAGCTGTCCGTCACCATCAACAGTAGCATTCTTTCTAATTATATTAGCTTCCGCTGCAGCACCGATGACTACGTCACCACGAGAACCGTAAGAAGCAGCTTCTGCACCCATTACAACTGCGCCGGAGCCAGGTTGTTGATGATACATGGAAATCGTGCTCTTTGCTTGACGACCTATTACAATATCGCCATTTTCCTTTGCCACTGACCCTTGACCGATAGCAATAGTACCCGCAGGATATGGAACCTTCACTCGTTGTTGCCCTTCAGCCTTCGCACCATTACCGATGGCAATACCATTTTCACTTGTTGCTAATGTAGCCGCGTCATTACCTATCGCCACAGACTTAGCACCTGCGGATTTTGCATTATCGCCGACTGCCACGCTATTGCTACCAGTAGCAGCAGCGCCAGGGCCTTGTACTACATTTGCTTCTGCAATCCCCGATACTAAACAACCCGTAATAGCAAACACGCATAAAGCTGCACGGAAAGTAATGCTCGTTCTTGCAGAACTCACACTAGCTTTACCTCCACCGCTCTTAACTAACTCAGATACTACAACGTAGCAATTTTTAGCTTTACTCCAAATTACATTATAAATTCGATTCATGTTATTCCTTTCTCACCGAACTACCGGCTCTACCGGTTAAGCCTTCTATTTATAGCCTCATATAAAATACAAAATAAAAGAAGAAGTAATAGACATAAAAAATCATCTACACTTCTAACATAAAACAATAGTACTCAATACTATAGTTTAAGTACTATTACGTATATCTTTTCCTATAAGATACTCACTCTAGCGACTACTATATCAAATAATTTCAATATTGTAAACAACTTTTTCATGTTTCATTCATTTTTATGGTTTATTTAATAGATTTAAAAAATAAGATAGAAATTCTTCATCTTTTCTATATATTTGTGGAATTAAATTTACATATTCACATACAAAAGATTTAATCTATGTATGACAAAAGCCGAGGCGGTTTGTGCCTCGGCTTTCGTCATATGATATAGTCTAAATTTTATTGAATTGTAGGTGCATTAATCGCTTTGCGAAGGTCTACTGTTGGAAGTTCATCCACCGTAGGACCCATTTTTTCATCTACAGGTTTTACGCGATTATTACCGTCCTTCATGGCTTCGTTCAAGCTGAAGATTACCATTTCATTCATATAGAAACGCAATTCATCATCATGTACATTGGCCGTATTGCGATCCAAGATATCGATGATTTGTTGCGCATAGTCCAATTTAGCGTCTTCAGATACAGTCGCATTCTCTGTGAAGAACTGTTTGTAATCGTTGTACAAACGATCTAATGCCAAACGCCCATAGCTATCGTTTTTATAACGATGACTCACGATGTACCAACTACGACGAACGTTCATATAGTACAATACATTGTTACGGTAACGCTCTTGACCGGTCATAACGCGGGAATCATCCATGATACGTTTGCCCTTTTGGTCCAATTGGAATTGTGTGAAAGCGTTAACAACGTCACGAACTTCTTCGCTAGGCACGGAAAGTGCCACTTCTGTTTCAAGCACATTCAATGGTTCAGCTGGTTGTTCTGGCATCATCAATCGATCTTGAGCCGCATCCGCTTGGCCTACCGCGCACACACAAGCAAGAGCCAATACAGGCATAAATGTTTTGAATTTCATACTTCCTCCTTATGATGAGCCGCCCTAGAAGGGCGGCTTTCATATTCCTTACATAACAAGACTAAGAATTTTTTTATTTGGAAAGTCCTACTTGTTGCATCAACAATGCGATTTGAGCTTTCATTTCTTCATTATCGCGTTGTACTTGATCGTATTTAGCAGTTAACTCTAAGTCATGTTGTTTCATGCGTTCATTTTCAGCTTTTAACGCAGTCACTTCATCTTGCAATACATACGCAGAGCTGATAGGGCCTGCTTTATAGCGTGCTGGAATAGCTTTCTTAGCATCGGATGTACCAAATTTGTAGGATACACCCGCATTAATCATGTTGTCATGACCGCCAAGAGATACGCCCATATGGAACATTGTAGATTCATTAGTATAGTGTGCTACGCCTACAGCAGCAGCTGTACTGCCTTTGTAGTGGCCTACAGCAGCCAATACTTGCGTTGGTTCCAATGGATCATATTGTAAAGGTTTGAGGCCGGAAATAGCTGCACTAGTAGCACCTACATCAGCGATCTTACCATCCACACTACGCATAGCATTGCTCAATTGATTTACGTTAACCGCATCAGTGCCATCTACACCAGGGCCTACATTAGTAATTCTATTACCACCGTTATTGAGACCGTCTTTAGTAAGGCTTACAGCATTACCTTGAGCAGGTGTAATTGTCACGCCGCCACCGTTCATAACAGTCGTATTACCAGCAGCATCTGTAGTAGTTACGGACTCAAGACCTTTCAAGTCTTTCGCCAACTTGATGTTATAGCCATCACCAGCAGCGTTTTTCACAACACCAATATTGTTATCCGCTAAACGGTTCACATCCGCACCACCAGTAAGGTTCATAGTATCTCCCAATCCACGAACCACTTTACCGCTATCACCAGGTTGGTCACCTTGGAATACACGGCCTGTTCTTGCTTTGTTATTGAAGTCGTCATTAACAGCTTTCAATTGGTCTTCTGTTGCGGCACGACCAGGAACTGCTACAGGATTTTCAGGATCCCAAGTTTTGTTATCCAAACCTGTTACGAAGTTGCCTTCTTTACCGTCGGAAGTTTGTTTACCTACAACAACGTCGCCAGCTTTCACAGTATTTGCCGTTACGGAACCGTCATTGCCGTCAATCTTAACTTGATTACCGCCATTGCCAGCTGTAATCGTACCTGCAGAACCGTCGATGTTAACTTGTTTTGCTGGATCTTGACCAAGAGTGATCTTATCGTTCAAGGCCATTTTGATAGCGCCATTGTCCACGGAAGTTTTGATGTTGCCGTCACCTTTCAAGTCGATTGTCTCGCCAAGAGGTTTCTTCACGGATTGACCGTCTTCCGCTTTAAGTCCAAAGCCTGTGGATTTGATGTCTTCAATAGCTGTATGCAATTGACCGCCGTTTACAGCGTCCTTGCTACCAGCGCCAATAGTACCATCAGCCACATTAGTGATCTTCTTATCAGCCGCATCGATACCGTCTTTTGTTACCTTAGGACCATTTTCGATAGTCAAACCGTCTTTATTAACAGTAACTGCTTTGTTACCACCATCATTGATTTGCAATCCATCTTTAGTCAACTTGGTCGCTTCATTAGCGCCATCCTTGATAGTAACACCGTTTGTATCCATCTTAGTGTTGCCTGTAGTTACAGTCTTAGCAGTTACAGTATCTACAGTGATGTCTTTTTTCAATTCTACCTTAACAGCACCGTCGTCTACGGATGTTTTGATATTTTTGTCATCACCTTTAACCTTAACAGTTTCACCAAGAGCTTTCTTCACGGATTGACCGTCTTCTGCTTCAAGGCCAAAGCCTTTAGTTTTAAGGCTTTCAACAGCATCATGCAATTGACCGCCGTTAACAGCGTCTTTGCTATCTTTGGCAACCGTACCGTCTTGAACGTTTGTAACCTTCTTGCCTGCTGCATCGATGCCGTCCTTCGTCATAGATGGACCATCAGTAATCTTCACGCCGTCTTTTGTAACAGCTGTCAACGGATTACCAGCTGCATCATTGATAGTCATGCCTGCGCCGTTTACAACGGTTTTACCGTTTGCACCGTTAGCTCCGTTGTTGAAAGTAATGGAGTTCAAGTCTTTAAGGTCTTTTGCCAAACGAACATTGAGGATATTATTTTTGCTGATAACGCCAATATTGTTTTCAGTCAAATCAGCTTCGTTTGTTACGCCGCCCTTAATGTCCAATTGTTCATTAAGTTTTTTCTTAATCACATTACCGGAGTCACCACCGTATGCCATACCATCATCCTTGGTTGCCACTTGATGTGTCTTACCATTTTCATCAGTGTATTTAATACGAGTGATTTCGTTACCGTTGAGGTCCGGATCACCTTTTTCAACAGAAATATCAGCGCTACGACCATCTTTACCGTTAAGACCGATGTGACCTACGCCGTCTTTACCGGAGATGGATACAGCTTCTTTGCCGTCTTTACCGGTAACAGCTACCTTGCCGTCTGTACCGTTCGCAGTGTCAGGACCTGTAATAGACACGCCGTCCTTACCGTCTTTGCCAACTTTCACGGATTCAGCTTTAAGGTTTTTATTCATCTTCACGTCAATAGTAGTATCACCGGTTTGTGCATCTTGCTTGATGAAAGTCTTGATGTTTTCGCCGCTGTAATCTCTGTCAGCTGCAGTACCTTCACCTTTAATAGTCACTTTAGAGCCAAGCTTGTTAGTTTTTTCGCCGCCTTGGTTAGCATCGAATTTCAAACCTTTATTAGTCAATGCGTCCGCACTATCCTTGATTTTGTCATTCAAGTAGTCCACATTAACTGCTTCGCTGCCATCGTTGCCTGTAGCATATGCTACATTCGTTACGTGAGTACCGCCTTGTTTGTTGTTATATGCAGGACCTTCGTAAGTTACCTTGGATTTATCAGGATTACCAGTAGGGTCCAAATCATACTTAACAGCACGGTCATTCAATTTATCAAGTTTGGATTTAGAAGCAACGTCTTTGATGGTAACGGTTTCTGTTTTATCTGGATGATTCTTATCTTGTACAGTCAACGCTACATCGCCGTTCGCATCCACAGTGTAGTCTCCATTGGAGCCTGCCGCTTGATTTCTGATCAAACGATAATCAGTGGAGTTAGCACTTTGAGCATCCAACGCTTTTTTCAATTGATCTTCTGTTGCCGCACGACCGGATACAATCTTATCTGCATCCCAATCTTTATTATCAAGACCTGTTACATAGTTGCCTGTTTCGCTGTCGCCAGCTGCGTTGTTAACAGTTTGACCACCCATAGTAGCACCGCCTGCTTTCACAGTCTTAGCAGCCGTTACGGAATCAAGATTTTTAAGGTCTTTCGCCAATTGAAGTTCCAATTTGTTAGTGCCATCAGCTTTTACGTTGATATTGCCGGCTGCGCTCTTGAACGCTGCAGATTCAGCTTCAGTTACGCCTTCACCTTGTACTTTCACCAAGGAATTCAATTTTTGTTTATTCACAGTACCAGAATTGTTACCAGTGAATTGTAAACCGTCCTCCATAGTCGCAACTTGGTGCTCGCCGTTGCCGTCTTTGTAAACGATACGTGTAAGACCGTTTGTACCGTCTACACCTTTTTCACCTTTAACGCCTGTAGCAGGATCATCGTAACCAGGTTTCACGGATAAGTCGATACCATTAGTACCGTTCACGCCGTTCGTTCCAGCAGGGCCTGTCAAGCCGATGTGGCCTACGCCGTCCTTACCGGAAATAGAAACTGCTTCTTTACCGTTTTTATCAGTAACAGCTACCTTGCCATCTGTGCCATTCGCTGTGTCAGGACCAGTAATGGATACGCCGTCCTTACCATCTTTGCCAACTTTCACAGATTCAGCTTTAAGATTTTTATTCATCTTCACGTCGATAGTCGTATTGCCTGTCGCCGCATCTTGTTTGATGAAAGTTTTAAGATTTTCACCACTGTAATCAGCGTCTGCTGCAGTGCCTTCACCTTGAATTGTAACAGTAGATCCTAATTTGTTAGTTTTTACGCCGCCTACATTGGCATCGAATTTGAGACCTGTGTTAATCAAGTCATTCTTGGTATTCGTAATTTGATCGCCAAGGTCTTGTTTTACTTGATGTAATTGACCGCCGTTTACAGCATCTTTAGAACCAGCCGCTACGTTACCATCTTTCAAGTTAGTAATTTTTGTACCGTTAGGACCTTCCAAAGTTACTGTATCTTTATCAGTATCACCGTCGTATTTTACGGAACGGTCTTTTACCTTATCAAGTTCAGTTTTGGACGCAATATCCTTAATCGTTACAGTTTTAACATCACTGGATTTTTCGTCTTTTACCTTCAAGTCAACTTGATTGTTTTCAACTTTATAAGAGCCGTCTACGGCGTTGTTCGGATTAGCAATTAAGCGGTAATCTGTAGCACTTGCATTAGATGCTTTCAAAGCATCGCTAACCTTCTTAAGTTGGTCTTCTGTCGCTGCGCGTCCCTCTACATACGTAGGATCTGAAATATCCCAAGTTCTATTATCTAAACCTGTTACAAAGTTACCAGTTTGGTTGCCACCTTTTTTATCCGCTACCGTATGATTACCTACAGTAGCAGTGCCTGCTTTCACAGTGTCGGATGCCGTTACAGATTGCAAACCAGTCAAGTTTTTCGCCAATTGCAATTGTAATTTTGCATTGCCATCAGCGCCGACAGACGCAGAAGTAACACCGATATTATTACCTGTAGCAAGATCAGAAGCACTTGTTACGCCACCTGTGATGTCCACTTGTTTGTTAAGTTTAACATTAGATGTAGCACCCATGTCGCCTTTGAATTTAAGGCCATCGTTCAAAGTTGCCACTTCTTCGTTAGAGCCATCAGGTTTTTGGTACACGATACGAGTTGTAGTTGTACCTGCTGCACCGTCAACACCAGGTTGACCATCACGGCTAACGGAAATGTTAGTCGTTACACCATCTTTACCGTTGATACCGATTTTACCGTCTTTACCATTTGCACCAGTAGCAGTAATTGTTTCTACATTGAGATTTTTACCAAGTTTTACATCAATTGTGCTATCGCCGTTAGCATCTTGAGAGATTTCCGTAATGATGTTGGAATTATCACCTTTAACTGCTACTTTGGAGCCCAATTTATTTGTTTTTTCGCCGCCTGTATTAGCATCGAATTTAAGACCCTTATCAATAAGATCTTGTTTAGTTGTATCAATCTTATTGTTTAAATCATTTTTAGTATTTGTGATTTGGTCACCAAGATCCTGCTTAACTTGATGTAATTGACCGCCGTTTACAGCATCTTTAGAACCAGCCGCTACGTTACCATCTTTCAAGTTGGTAATCTTTGTACCGTTAGCACCTTCTAATGTTACTGTGTCATGACCTGTATTACCATCATATTTCACAGAACGATCTTTTACTTTATCAAGTTCAGTTTTAGACGCAACATCCTTAATCGTTACAGTTTTAACATCACTGGATTTTTCATCTTTTACCTTCAAGTCGACTTGATTGTTTTCAACTTTATAAGAGCCATCTGCCGCATTGTTCGGATTAGCGATTAAACGATAATCAGAAGCACTTGCGTTAGCCGCATTAGCCGCTTTCACAGCATCGCTGACAATTTTAAGTTGATCTTCTGTTGCCGCACGTCCGGACACGAAGGCAGGATCAGTTAATGTCCAATTTTTATTGTCCAAACCGGATACAAAGTTACCATTTTGAGTAGCTGACTTATTGTCTGTTACAGCTTGGTTACCCATAGTAGCAGTACCAGCTTTTACAGTTTTTGTAGCAGTTACTGTATTAACATTGATGTCTTGACCCAATGCAACCTTAATTGTTGTATCGTCGCCAGTTTGTGTAATTGTAGTGTCGATGTTAGTACCATCACCAGCTACTGTTACCTTGGAGCCTAATTTATTTGTTTTTTCGCCGCCATTATCAGCATCGAATTTCAAACCTTTATTAATAAGCTCCGTTTTTGTATCATCAAGTTCTGTTTTGGATGCAATATCCTTAATAGTTACAGTTTTCTTATTCGCAGGATTTTTAGCATCTTGTACAGTTAAGTCAACTTTATTACCAGATACAGTGTACGCTTTATCAGCAGCACTGCTGTTTTCAGTCAATTGGTAATCTGGAGCGTCTACGTCAACTTTATATGTTTTATATGTACCGTCAGTACCTTCTGTAATCGTTGTGTTTTTACCAGCAACAACTTTAACTGCTTTTTGAGCTTCATTACGAATAACGGATTTACCACCGTCCGTAATGTTGGACAAGTCTTTATTTGCCGCATTGTCAATCTTGTTCTTAGTTGCATCAGTCAACGTCATATCAATTGTTTGGTTGTTAACAGATGTTGTAACATAAGAACCATCGCCTTTTACAGTCAATGTTTGATTGTCCAATAAAACGTCATTGTTACCGCTGTTACCAGCTACTTTCAAATTAACATTGCGCAATTGTGCCACGTTAACAGCATCAGTATCAGCTGTACCTGCAGCCACGTTTGTGATCTGACGAGTTTTCGTACCGCCGTCACCTACGGACACCGCACCCATAGTGGAAGTCAACGCAGCGCCTGTCAATCCGCTATATCCGTTTATACGGCTGTCTGCAGTTTTAACATTATAACCTGCTTTACCGGCCGCAACGGAAGTAACGGAATTCGCACCCAATGCAACGCCGTCATCTACGCTGGATTTAGCTTTATAACCGATAGCAGTACTGTTCGCATTAGCTGCAGTCGCATCAGCACCGACAGCTGTAGCAAAGTTACCTGCTGCAGAAGTACGTACACCGGCTGCTGTAGCGTTATTGCCTGTAGCACCTGTGTTATCGTAGTTCGCATCGGCAGATGTGCCTTTAGCACTAAAGAAATTCGTTTGCGCCGCTTCAACAGCCTCTTTTACCGTATGGTATGTGCTGTTCTTGATATTAAAATCAGGCGCTTTATATGTAGAACCATTCGCTTCATAGCCCGTATAAGTAGGACCTGCGATGGATTTTGCCAAGTTACTGTTTACAAATTTTAATTGTTTAACATTTGTTGCGTCAGTATCGTTTTCACCACCCGCCACGTTGATGATACGACGTTCAGAACCTACGTTACCTACCGCAACTACACCGTTTGCAACATTGTTATTTTGTTGGTTAGTGAAAGCAGAGAAACCATTAACCAAGGCACCTCTTACTTCCGTACCAGTACCCAATGCCAAGGAGTTATTGGATTCTGCAACAGCATTTGTACCTATAGCCATGGAGTTAGTACCTGTAACAGTGGCACCAAGACCGATAGCTGTCGTATTAGTATTGTTAGCTTTTGCTTCTTTACCGATTGCAATGGCACCATCTTTAGAGGCATTCGCCGCACCACCAAGTGCAAGCGCATCAGCCCCCAAGGATTTAGCATTACCACCCAATGCGATGGAGTTGGATAATTTTGCTTGGGAAGAACTACCCATAGCAATAGCATCGGCACCAGCAGCATTAGAACTACTACCCATAGCAAAGCTGCTTACACCACTTGCATTTGCACTTTTACCCATTGCCACAGCATTTTGTGCGGATGATTGCGCCGTATTACCGATGGCAAAGGCATTCTCTGCACTAGCATTAGCACTATAACCCATAGCTACCGCATTGGCGCCACCGGTACTGGATGAAGAACCGAATGCCATAGAATCATCTGCACCAACTGCAGTACGAGCTTTCGTACCGAAAGCAAGAGAACGAGCCCCTTCTGTTACGGTATTACCATCGCCATTATATTTAGCACTTGGAGTACCATGTTGTTGACCAGGTAATTTTATAGTTTCTGCCGCACCGATTGCGATGGATTGATCCGCTTTTGCTGTAGCGGAGTAACCCATGGCAAAACTACCATTACCCTTTGCCCAAGATGCAGTACCCAATGCTGTGGAGAACTCACCTTCTGCAGCGGATTGACGCATCATAGCCAAGGAGTTAAATCCGCTCGCCTTTGTAGCTGTACCAAGAGCCATAGCAGATGGTGATAAAGCCTGAGCATAATGACCTAAAGCAAAGGAAATACCACCTGTGGCCTGAGCATAGTTACCGATAGCTAAACCGGAATAATAAGTTGGATTACCAGTTTCCTGAATATTTGTATTTTTACCGATAGCAATGCCGGCAAAACTATTTTCTGTATAGTTACCTCTATCTGTACCATTATACAAATGACTGTTATCAAATGGTGTAAGGTTCCCAGGGTTTTGATAATTATATAAATAACTGCCCTCGCTATAATCTACCTTACCAGTAACATAATTAGCTCCATTTACATTATCAATAGTCATTGCAGTATATGTAGCAGCATTAACCGTAGTAATATTACCACCCATCAATAATGCGGCCACCGCCATAATCGCACTCATACGTGTCCAGGTTGTACCGCTTTGTACGGATTTTACCTTGCCACCACCTGTTTTTACAATTTCAGATACTACTACGTAGCATTTTTTAGTCTTACTCCAAATAACATTATAAATTCGATTCATGATTATCCTTTCTTACCGAAACCTCAGTAAAACACATCACTTGTGTTGCATAATATTGCAAAGATAATAAAAAGAAGAAGTATAAAGATTGATTATCATCTACACTTCTTACAACAAATACTAGTATTCTCAATTACGATACGAATACTATAATTATTCATGATTCTTCATCATATACTCACCCACGGCAATACAATATCAAAAAATTTCTATCTTGTAAACGACTTTTTTCATCTTTTCTTCATTTTTGTCGTTTATTTATTTCATATTTAATACTTTTTAATTTTAAGAAATAGAATCTTCATCTTTCCTATCAATTTTTACGATAAATCCACATATTGGAATATAACGATTATTGTAATTACGTAATCAATTTCATATTTTTAGACTTTTCAGTTTAATGCTTTCATAGATAAGATAATTTTATATACAGAAAATTTATCACCTACAGGTACACGAAAAAGCCGAGGCCCTAAAGCCTCGGCTTTCACAATATAAATCATATATATTCTATTTTTTATTAACCCTTACACGTTCAATAGTTGGTTGTCCTTCATGATTCTTGGCAATAGTATCCACACGGAATAACGCCATTTCAGGACCAAATTCAGATACGAGTCGATCATCGACGACAACACCGTTTTGAATAGCTCGGTACACAATTTGAGCAAATTCATAACGGGTCAACATACGATCCCCTCCGAATGTACCATCAGGATAGCCTTCCACAAGACCCCGTCGAGATAGATCGCTAACCGCCGCATATGCCCAGTGATTATTCGGCACATCAGGGAATAATGTGCTGTGGTCTGCTTTCATATTTGTTCCAGCCAGGCCATTCAAAAGAGCAGTCAACTTTTGAATCTGCGCATTTTGTACCGCTACAGTTTTCTTAAGTTCCAAAACTTCCTTGCCGATAGCTACACGAGAACGAGATACATTACTGTGAGCACCTACTTTCACAGACATACCTGCATTTACAACGGTTTCGCCATTACCAACAGTAGATCCTACGCTAAACTGCAAGTCCTCATTCGGTCTGTAAAAAGCCCCCAATGCAGCGGCGTTGCCGTCATGATAGTGGCCATAACCAGCAGCAAAGTCCCATTTTGCATCAGGATCGAAATCCAACGGATGCAAGGCGGCAAGTGCAGCCGCTCCGGCCACGGATTTGTTAACCTTTTTATCGAGACGAGCTACATTCCGCCCCATATTGGTTACATCCTGCTTGATATTAGTAATGTCACCTTGAATATTGGTTACATTCTGTTTAATGTTGGTCACATCACCTTGTATATTGTTAATATTTGTTGTGTTATTTGTAATCTGATTCGTTATATCGTCAGATAGGCTTACCTTATAATCTTTAGTCGTTCCGTTCGTCGTAGTTGTCACATTAATATGTTTACCTGCACTGACAGTAGTGGAGCCGTTCGCATTCACTTGATTTTGCAACTTTTTGAGCTGTGCCACATTCACCGCATCCGTATCCTTTGTGCCGGCTGCTACGGATGTAATCTGACGCGTAATATTGTTATTTGCATCACCGACAGATACGGCCGATTTAGTCGCCTTCCACGTAGAATCCGTATTCGTGGACTGTGCCTTTGTACTCGGATCATACCCAACGGATCCAGCCGCCACAGTAGCCTTCGATTCACTGCCCAATGCAACACCGCCCTCTACGGTTACATTCGTATTATGTCCAACAGCGACCGCATTATTAACAGATGTCGTAGTCTTGCTGTCTGTAGAACCGATGAGAACCGCATGATTGGCATCTTTTACCTCACGATTATCCCCCATTACAAGACTGTTCTTAGAATTAGTCACCGTATTTTCAGACCCTATTACAGTCGTATTGGACACCTTATCCGCCGTATTGTGAAAGCCCGTCAACATGGTATTCATACTTTTATTTCTTTGGTCGCCAGTCAATGTATTATTGACACCCATAAGTGCGGAGCGAAGTGTATAATCCGCCTTATTACCGCTACCAAATGCCATAGTAGAACCGCCACCGTTAGAATTTTTGACAGCGGAACGTAATTTCTCAGATAATTCCTTAGCGGAATTACCTCCCGAACTTGGTGCTGAAATATCGGCTACAGAATTCGTTATTTCATTGCCAGCACCAAATACGAGAGACCCATTGGAGTTAAAGGTCCGATTAGCAGTACCCACGATACTATTCGCAACACCCGAATAATAGCTACCCGTTTTCGATTCAATGCTATTCAATGTACCATTAATGGTGGCACCAAAATTCTTTGTATAATTTGCAAACCGTCCACCATTATAATCACTTGAGATAATATTATATACGCCTGTACTTGTAGTGAAAGCCCCATTGCTAAAGCTATTAGCACCAATTGTTGTTGTATAAACATTTAATGCATCTTTTCTTGTGGATGCACTATCTACCGTAGTATCCCCAAGGTCCCCTTTATAATTATGAGACCCAATCATGGTGCTGCCGGTACGAGCAAATGTATTGTCACCGATAGCGACACTGCCTACCACCTTTGTAGGATCTTTAGGAATCCGCGCCGATGATAACCAATTACCACTGTAGGTAGTCTGCCCCAACGCAAAACTAGCCTCTCCACCACCAGCCATATTTTCAACCTTTGCATTTTTACCGATAGCTATGCTACCGCCTTGGCTAGCATAGTTATTAATACCTGCACCATTGCCGATAGCTACATCACCTGTAGCCTCACTAGCACCGTTCGAGTAAGAAATGCCGGCACCTTTGCCAACGGCTACGTTTTCCGCCTTCGGTGCACTACTGCCCGTGCCAATTGCTACACCGTTCCCGTTGCCCGGTGACACATCCACCGCTCCGGCCACATATAGACTCGATAACAACACACCATTAATCAACACAGATAATATAAGTTTACGCTTGCTCATTTTATCCTCTCCATTCCCTAATGAATTCCACGTGTAACTTATTCTTCATTATATTTTCATGAATATTGTGCCACTCTTTTTCTATTTTGTAAACAAAATAAATTTTTATGAATTAATGTATAAAAAAGGAACTGTCTTTTCATACCAAATGATAATCATCTGATACTATAAAACAGCTCCTTATGTTGCTTTTATCTAAAAAATAAATATAGATTCTTATGCTACTTTTATCAAAATAATAAATATATATATATCTCAATCTATCAATCAACATGCACCGTATGTTGGCGGCGCACATTTTCTAGCATATTCGCACGAACCGATGCTTTTGCATCCGATCGATGGTTACCACCAAACCATGCCGTATCAACCCCGGCTAGACGGAACATGATTTTTCCGTACGGACTGCCATGCTCATGCTCGGGCTTATTATATCCCATGTCCACGGAAATCCTCGGCGTGAGCTGCAACTCCGTACCGATACGCAAGCCATGCTTATCCTCACTACGCCGCAACTGCCAACGATAGGCTTCCATGTACACGCGCGCCCAACGGGCATTCTTAAAGCTAGTCCCATATTCCGCAGTATATCCGTTAGACACGCTCTCCAAGCGTGTCGCACCGTCAAGGGAACGCTCGCTGGACACACCGCGATACCAGTTCATGCGAAATGCACCGATACCCGATACATACTCCAGCCCGACACTCATGCGACTGTGATTACCTCTGAACCGATGGTCATAAAACAGATTACCACCGTAATAATGGTCATCGTTCGCTGCGATTCGGCGATAGCCGATACCCACATTCGCCGTCGTTCCTGTATCCGCTGCATTCGCCAACCTCTCCTGTGTAAACCACACATGACGAGATGTCTCATCATAGTAACCTAGTGGTTGCAATGTTTCCACACCGTACAAGGGCTTCCAGTTTTTCTGAAAGCGCAATGACACGACGGTTCTCTGCATCCACGGTTTTGCCTTCGATCCGTGCATTGCGGAATGAACACCAGTCATAACCACCGCCTGCAACGCAGAGTTGACTGCATCCGTATCGGAATAACGAGTCGTCTTTTTATCTGTGGAGTCCGGCATCTCCAATCCGCCCTGACCGATGACATGATCTGGAGTATGAGACGAATTAACATGGAATGTATCTGAGTCGTCAGATAAGGCGACCGTACTTTCACTATGAACTTGTTTTACCCTAGTCCCCTGTATAGGCTGCTCTGCTTTACTTACCTGCTCCCCCGATACAGGCATGACAAACATATAAAGGGCACTCATCAACACGATTATATATTTCATTACACACTCTTACGTACAAACACACTTTTCATTACGCACATAATTATTTATTTAATTATGTACTTAATACGTCATTACACACGCCGATGACTCATGATTTTATCATGAACAAAACATGAAATTATTTCTATTTTATATAAATATATAGAGGCTTGTCAATGCATATAGAATGCAATTTATACATATAAAATGC